>Ga0255768_10000091_pt1 | contig 88467 bp, 91 predicted proteins | sample 071ome_33_FD_179983 | JGI IMG/M metagenome (GOLD analysis project Ga0255768, IMG submission 179983) | Coastal salt marsh microbial communities from the Groves Creek Marsh, Skidaway Island, Georgia - 071412AT metaG (version 2) | ecosystem: Environmental > Aquatic > Marine > Intertidal zone >... | reverse complement strand
ACGATCTTGTAACATATGTACTATTAAAAACTATTTTATACGTAGGAGTATTACTTCTTATCGCAAGTCTAATAATGGAGTTTATCTTATGAGTATGCATATGATTCGTGGTGTACAAGTCCACGGTAAGTCTAAGTTGAAACGGAAGCCAGGTTGGAAGCAAGCACAGGCTGACCACGAGGCTTTTTTGAAGAAGATGGGAGTTACTGGTAAGAAGTCGGAATGGCGAGCACCGATGCCCGATTATAGTACAGATCGTGTCATGCCTCCGACTTCTGATGTTGTGTGTGGTAATGGTACTAAGCGTGACGCTGTGAAATATACTGGTGATGAAATTGCTGGTATTGTTACCACACATAAATCGAATCTTATGCCTGTTCGTAAAGATAACAAGCAAGCAGCAATTGATGCTGCACAAATGAGGAGAAGCTAATGGAAGCATTTCTCAATGAATTAGAAAAAGATGGTCTTACTATCTTTAAAGATATGTTTGACAAGGATGACATGCGTTCATTGAATGACATGGCAAAACAACTAACACCTACAATTGGTAATATTAGAAATAAAGGTTGGCACAATCATATTGCTGTGCATAAACTGGCTGAAACAAATGATTTGTTGACTGAGGTTGATTGGCTATATCATTGGTCTCAAACACCTGAAGATAATCAAATCATTAACGAAAAAATACTTCCAGTATTATCCAACATTTGCGATACAGTATTTGATGGAGAAGACTGGGGCTGGCAAATGACAAATCGTTATGTCATGACAAACTATAAGCATGAGCTTGGAGTTCAGCCACACTTAGACGCACCTTACTTGTGGCCACAGAAACTTGATTGTCAAATGGCAAAGTACCTTAGCCCCGGTCCTCTTAGCTTGACTTTTATGATTCCTCTTATTGATTTTACTCCAGAAAACGGAGCGACAGCTTACGTTCGTGGAACTCATAAATATATTTGGGATACCGCAAAGTGGAATGAAGCAAAGCAAGTTAATTTTCAATTCTTTCAAGATAATTATATTCAACCTTCTGTCGAAGTTGGAGGCTTTGCCTGTTTTTATGGTAATTGTATGCATAGCATTATGTCAAATAGTGTCGATGAACCTCGTCGTGGAATAATTTATAGAGGTATTCGACAAGACGCTCTTGATGAAATGGAAAAATTAGGTTTAGGATAATATGTCGACATATATTGTCATACAATCGTTTGTTGAGTCTGGATCTTGGCAATATCATAAAGATGATAATTTAAAAGATCTTTATGACAATTTTCTTATCCCATCATTTTCTAAGTATTGCGAAAAATATAATTATAAACACATTGTTTATAGAGATCAATTAGAATTAATAGCTGACGCCAATGAAAAGTATGGAAACCATCATGGAAATCTATACCATCAATATATCTCAGCTCTCAAACATAAAGATGAAGACATTGATTATTTTGTGTTTCCTGATGTGGATTTTTACGTAACTGAAAATGCACATCCTTTTATTCCAACAAACTATCTTGCTGGCGCGCTTTGGAATAAAGAACAATTAATAAAAAGAGGTAAAGATCCTAAAACATTTAAAGCTGTTTATGGTGGCATCCAAATAATGACAAAAGAAGCTGCAATAAGTTTAGCAGAGTATCTTAAAAAAAGAATGACGGATTACCTATTGTATAACACACCAATTCAAATGCATCCTAACATGCTTACTGTTGGCGATTGGATTACTGAGAATAATATAGAACCAGAAGCTTTATCATTCTACTATAATTATATCTTAGATGATATTGAAAATAGAGAATGGACCCAAGATGATAATAATGTGGGTTTCTGGCATCTATACGGAATGAATAAAATAAAAAAACTAGAGTATATTTTGAAAAACATAGATGGATTATAAGAATTAAATGATAAAACCTGTTTTTGAAAATCGTAAGGAGGAAACTAATGGCAATAAACATAACAAGAGATGAGATAGCTGCTAAGCTTAAGCAATCAAGAGCTACAGTTGTTTTTGTAAAAGCTGATGGTACTGATCGTGTAATGTATTGTACTTTGCATAAAGATTATTTACCAGAAACAATTGATGTAGAAGAATATATTTCAAACAAACGTGCGAATGAAGAAGTTCTTGCAGTTTGGGATTTAGAGAAAAAAGATTGGCGTAGCTTCCGCATTGATAGTATTACATCTATTGTTTACACTAAAGTATAAATAGTATTGTCTAATATAGGAGGACTAGAATGATTATTGTTTCAACACAAGTAATTCTTTGGCTGCTCTTTGCATCTGCTGCAGCGTCAGCATTTATGATAGGAAAGTCTATCACTCAGAATAGTCAAGACTTAATTATCGAAAAGACAATAATGTATCTAGTAGAAAATAATTTAGTACGCTGGAAAAAAGATGAAAACGGCGAGATAGAGCTACTGCGTTTAGACGAATAACATGACAGAAATATATCATTACCCTTATATAGGGAATGATTTACGTTCAGCTTCTCATATAGAGAAAGCAAGTGAAATCATTTCCCTTGAACCAGATCCATTATTTAAAGATGTAGTTAAACACCGTACAAATGAAACAGAGTTTGTTCGGTGTCCTTGTGTTAGAGATTACTGTAAAGATACTTTTATAGTAAGATCTCCTTTAGACATAAATTTTCAAGTAACAGGTGAAGGTGAAAAAAGAAGCATCAAAACTTTTCAATATAATCAAGACTGGTTTGATCGAGTTATAACACCAAGATTTGATGAAAGTATTAATACTAATTTAATGTCTTTAGATGTAGCAAGCATGCTACTCTGGTCTAAGTCAGATTTTGATATAGAAATTACGCCGTGTGTTTTTCATGGCCATGTTGATTTTGTTAGAAACACACAAATAATACCTGGAACATTTAGTCCTTCTAAATGGACCAGACCAATTCAAGCTACCTTTGAAGTTTTAACAGACGATGTAATTAAAGTAAAAAGAGGAGATCCTCTATACTATGTCAAATTTAAAACTAAAAGTAGAAGTAAAATAAAATTTACAAAAGCTACACCTCCTGATAGTTTAGTTGATGCTGTTGAAGGGTGTATTCGAGTTAAGTATTATATTCCAGGTTTAAGTATGAAACAGAATTATGAATTGTTCGCCCCATACTTAAAAGCATATAAGAAATCTTTTTTTAAAAAATTATTTAAAAAATAGTTTACATTCTCTAACATTTATGATAGAATGGTATTATATGATGAAGGAGGAAGCCAATGGCTATTCGTAAAAAACGCAAACCAATGTCGCCAGAACAACGCGCAGCAGCTGCTGAAAGACTAGCAAAAGCGCGGGAAAAACGTATGCGTGAAAATCCACCTCAATATAAGAACATTCATCCTAATGCTTTAAATCGTTCAGAGGATGATCCATTTTACTTTCGTAAAATACAAGAGTGGATTAAGACTCAAAAAGATTTGTTAGCTGCAGCCAAAAAATCTGTGCGTTTAAAAGAAAAAAATGCAGAAACTAAAGTTGCACATATTCAAGCTTACATTAATAATCTTCAGAAATATTTAAGTACTGGAGAATACGTTGATATGTTTTACGGTGAATATCAACAGCATAAAATTCGTTATCGTTGCCTTGTACCAGCTTTTCATAAAGACGGTACACAAAAATATTCATATGGTGTATTTTATGAAAACTTAGGTTATGTATACACCGGTTTAGATCCAGAAGTAGAGGAAGTATGATAGAAGCAGAATTTATGAATAAATCAAAGTTCAGTAAAATTGTTGAAAAACAAGTAGTAGAAAAAAAGCTTGGCTACATCGACGCTGTAGTTGAAGCATGTAACGTAACCAATATAGATCCAGAGGATGTAAAGAAATTCATTTCTCCTGTTATCAAGGAGAAGATTGAAGCAGAGGCTATGAGATTAAATTTCTTGCCTCGTCAAAATACTTTGTATTTTGAATAAATAGTAGTGTACATTTCAGTGCATATAACTTATAATAATACAGTAACATTTCAGACATACGGAGAATATACAAATGTCATTCGCAAACTTAAAACGTAACCGTGGTAAAATCGATCAACTCGTAGCTGCTGCAGAAGCAACCGGCTCACAAACTCAGAGTAACAAATACACTGATGATCGCCTATGGAAACCTACGGTTGACAAACAGAATAATGGTTATGCTGTTATTCGCTTCCTTCCAGCTTCGGAAGGTTCAGACTTACCTTGGAATCGCTATTGGGATCATGGCTTTAAAGGCCCAACAGGTAAGTGGTACATCGAAAAATCTCTTACATCAATAGGCCAAAATGACCCAGTCGGCGAATTAAACTCTCGTCTTTGGAACTCTGGTATTGAGTCAGATAAACAAACTGCACGTAACCAGAAACGTCGTCTACATTATGTATCTAATATTTACGTTGTAAGTGATCCAGGCAATCCTGCTAATGAAGGTAAAGTATTCCTATATCAATATGGTAAGAAAATCTTTGACAAACTTATGGATGCAATGCAGCCAGAGTTTGCTGATGAAGATCCAATTAATCCATTTGATTTTTGGGAAGGTGCTAACTTCAAGTTGAAGATTCGTGATGTTGAAGGTTATCGTAACTATGACAAATCAGAATTCTCTTCTCCTTCTCCTTTATCCCAGGACGATGATGAGTTAGAAACGATTTATAACTCAATGCACGATCTTCGTGAGTTTACAGATCCTAAGCAATATAAATCATATGATGAACTTCAAGCTAAACTACAGTCAGTTCTTGGCGGTGGTGTAATGGGTGGAGCACCTAAGATTGAAGATGAAATTAGTTTAGGTGAAGAAACTCCAGCGCCTTCTTTTAAAGAAGCTGAACCAGTATCAACTGCCGAAGAGCTATCATCTAATGACGATGATGAAGATACAATGTCATACTTCTCAAAACTAATCAACGACGATGCTGCTTAAATTGGTTGAGCACCATCTACTGTTGATGGCATAGAATTATTATTCAATACAGTAGCATTGGTATTATTTGTAGTATTAGTGCTATTGTTAATTGAATTAATAACATTGTTTTGGAAACTTTCTTGAAGCTCAGCGAGTCTTGCTTGCTGAGCTTTCATTAATTCTGCAACCTCATTATCTAATTGAGTAATCTTATTTGCTGCTTTAGTACTTCTAGAGTCTATTCTTTCTTCTGCTGCGGCAATTGATTTTGCATCACCAATGCCAACATTAATTGGAGGAATAAGTGTAAACTCTGGTGTTAAAAAGGTTTCTGGTATTTTTACTTCAGGGAGTTTGAATCTAAAGTTCTTTGCAATTAAAAGATATAATTCATCACCTAAGTTGTTTATAAATGTAGATAATTGTGTGAAAGCTTTTTTAACGCCGTTAACTATTCTAGTTAACTGTATTGTAAAAGAACCGACGATTATATCCTTCATATTTAAGAACTGATCACCGACAAACACTACAAGCCCTTTGATACCTGCCCAGATAGGATCTACAAGATCTGTTATCTTCAATCCTCTTAAGAATTCTGCTGCTTTACCTGCTCCTAGTTTTTCAGCTAACATTGCTGGAAGCTCTAAGAAAATTAAATCAAAGCCTTCTGTAATACCTTTTACAACACCTAAGAATCCTCCTTCAAGTCCAGCTAAAAGCTTTTCTGACAATTCGCCATCTTCACCAGTAAAACCTTTATAGAAACCGACAACAAAATCTATTACTGAAAGTAAGACTTGTGTAAATGGACGAAGAACTGTTCTCATTATAAATTTAATTGGTTTTAGCACTGGCTCTAACACTTTAGCCGCAGAGCCAATGAATCCAAGAATACCTTTACCAGCTACATCTGTCGCTCCATCAGGAAAATTTCCTAATATACCTTTTAACTTGTCAATAAACGAAAAGTTTTCGGGTAAAATATTAATATTTGGAAGTTCTGGTAATTTTATTTTAAAGCTTTTTAATAAGTCTGTGTCAAATGAAAACTTAGGAAGTTCTGGTAATTTTAATTTAATAGGTTCACCTGCATTATAAACATCCCCTAGAAAACTAGCAAATGAAAACTTAGGAAGTTCTGGTAATTTTAATTTAATAGGTTCACCTGCATTATAAACATCACCTAGAAAAGTCAGTAAAGAAAACTTAGGAAGCTTAGGCAGTTTTAATTTTATATTATCTACAATCTCACCCGCCGCGTCGACAATTCTAAGAGAAGGAATTTCCGGTAAAACAATTTTAGGAAGCTTAGGCAGCGCTATTCTTCCAATTTTATCGAAAAGATTACCTATTCTAGTAAAGAAATTTTTCACAGTATCAATTTTAGGTACTAGGTTTAAACCTTTTAAAAAATCATCAAATCCTGCAATTGACGCTACAATTGCTGTTAAAGCTGGAATGCTTGGTAAAAGAAAACGTTTTAACAAATCAGAAAAATTAAATCCATCACCCTTTGCAACAGTTGCAGTTGGCGCAGATGTAGCTGGGCCAGGTTTTTGACCTTCTCGCATTCTTTCTAAATCATCTAATCTTTCTCTGTCCTGCTGAAGAAAACGCGCTTTCATTAATGCGGTAAGACGAGAAACCTCACCGGTAGTAGAATCCGTTGATTCTTTATTTACCTCAAGCTGCTTTTTAATTTTTTCTAAATCCATCATGGCTTTAGCTCTTTACTTTCTTTGTTGCGCTCTTTCAGTTTCTTCTTTGATATGCTCAATTAACATTGTTAGATAAACTTCTCTCTCCCAAGGAATCATATGTTCAATTTCAGTTAATGAGTAATGATGATGTTGCATTAATTGAAAATTAGTCTTGTAGTAATTTACTAAAGAATCATGAGAGAGACATATTACAAAAAATCTTGCATACCCTCCAAAGTTATTTTATGTTCTTGCCCGCAATTCCCGCAATTATATTTTAAATTGTATTTCATTTTAGGCATTTTTTCTATATAGTTTCTAATCTTTGAAAATTGAGAAGCTGTTAATGATTCTACAAATTCCAGTCTTGATTGTCTTGGCTCATCTTTAAAAATAATATTTTCGTCCTGTGTAACAACTTTTTCAATACACTCAATCAATAATTCAAACGTTTGTTGTGTTTCATTTTTATCAGCTAAATCTTGTTCCATTACTTCAACATAACTTGGCCATTTCATTTTAAGAGAAATTTGGTCTGTTAATTCGATGTTAGGATCAACAATTGGAATGTCCATTTTAATTTCGTCTAAAGGAACATCAACTTCTGTTTGATGGTTACAGCTATTACAAGTAACGTTTATTCTACTAGATTCGCCTACAGACTTTGATCTAATTTGAGTAAACATATACTCAACATCAAACGTAGTGAGTTCATTAGCATTAATATCTTCTGTGATACAAGCTTTTAGTGTATCAACAATCGCGCCAAGAGTTGCTTTCTGATCTCCAGATTCAGAAGCAAGCATTAAGACTTTTTCTTCTTTTACTAGATATGGTCTAAATTTTACCTGTTTATTTGTTGAGGGTATAACAAGATCATACTTTGGATTGTCATTCAGTTTAGGTAAAGCCATTATTCAGGTCTCCAATCTTTAAAGGATAGTTGAACATTAATTTCAACTAATCCATTTTGTTCATCACTTAATTGAATAGCATTCATTGTCGTTGGATATGCTTCAAGTAGTTTACATGTATATATTACATTTTCATTGTGGTCTAATTGATGGATGTTTACATTTTTAGCATAATTAGATTTGTAGCTTAATTCATATGTTACAGGATTAATGATTCTTGCTTGCCATGCTTCAAAATATAATTTAAGAGCATAATCATTTGTTACATTAAAAGTTAAACTTACATCATCATGTAAAAAACCATACGGCATCTTTTCAGCTTTCACGCCGTACTGTCTTTCATTTGTTGTAATCTGCCGGCCTGGTAGATTTACTGCTTTGCAAAGATAATTTCTTTCAGCTGTAGTAGCATCACCGCCACCTGGAATAAATGGTAGGTCAACTCTATATAAGTTGCTCCTAGCTATTCCTTTTCTAATAGCAGATTTAAATTCTTCGATTCTTAGCATTATAGAGCTTTCCTTGAATCACTATAAACTTTTTGTTTGCTCGATTTTTGGAAATCAGCTGCTGGTAAAAACGCAGCAATTTCCCATTCGGGCGGAGGTACATATGCAAATCTACTTCTTACATGTTCATTTAAATAATGCTTATAGCATGGTTTAAAATATCGTAGTCTTGCTGATTTTTTTAGTAGCTCATAATTAAGTCTAAATCTTGTTGTTTCATCATACGACATATTATTTGTATTATCCATTAAAGCATCTAAAAATCTTGCTCTAAGTAAAGGTGGAAGATAATGTAGGTTTAAACCATAAAAACCACCAGGAGCAGAGTCTACAATAATTACTAATGGGAAGCTATCGTAATATGGAAGCTTGTCTTTAAACTTTGGATCGTAAAAAAACATAAACATACTTCCAGGTACGTTTCTAGACTTCAACTGAATCGGTTCTTCTCTCATAAGAGATGCTCGATTGTTGACTCTTAATCTTTGAGCTTTCTTTCTAAACCAGTCTATTGATTGACGTGTTCTTGGTTGAATTCCTGCTCTAAATGCTTCTAATTCAAGTTGTTTAAATAAATTTGCCATGCTATTATTTATATGTAAAATCGTAATTATATCGTTTTATCTCTTCTCCAAAACGTCTTTCAATTACATCAATCATCCATTGCTCTGTATAATATTCTGAATAGTGAGTGTGAGTAGATTTATTTTTATGAGGCAAAGGGTTTCTTTTATTATAGAACTTTTGTATTTGTTTAAAGTCATTTTCATAGTTTTCAAATCTAACTACATAATCTATATGGGCAGGAACAAATTTACTCTGTGGAATTTCTAAAGTCTTACCGAAATTTTCATACTTTAAAAATTGTTCAAAGCTTTCGATCGGCCGTTTTTTCTGTCTTAATATTCTAGCGTTTTTCCTCTTATAGTAATGATAACCACTAACAATTCTATCCCAAGGATTTCTTACCACTGTCCATGTAAACCCAAGATTTTTATATCTAGATTTCATTTGAGAATACGTATAATGTTTTTCTCCAGGTTTGAACGTGGTTCCATGCATTGCTTGCATCCAATCGCTAATAGATTCTCCACCGGTTTTTGGAATGTGTATAAATGTTGATTTAGGATTTTTTACATGTATGCTCATTTCTTTTTCTTTTTCTTAAAGGGTGGAAGTTTTTTCAAAGGTTTAGGTTTAATCCCCATTTTTTCAAGTGTATGTTCTGTCCAAATTTGAAATTGCCAACCTCTATCTTTTGCAAAAGATTCGGCAGCTTTCCACTTGTTTTGATTTTTTACGTATGTCATTCCTTCAGTAATATATCTTCTTGTTTGCCGGCCAGGATATTTTGGAGGTTTTGTTTCTTTATCAGGTTTTATTTCGATAAGAATAACTTTTCCTTCTTTTGTTTTAATTTTTAAATCTACAAAATATCTGTGATATTTTTTATCTATGTCATAGTAGTATGGAATTACTATTTCTTCTGAACTCCATTCTACAATAAATGAATTTTCATCACACCATTTAAAGCAATGTCGTTCCCACATAGAGCGATAGATGACGTTATCTGGATCGCCTCTATACTTCTTCATGTTTTTGACTTTGTATTTTCCTCTATATGCCATAATATCTTTATAAATAATAACAACGCATTTCTATTTATTGGAATAATATATGGCTGGTTTACAATTCCCGATCTTAGATCAAGACAAATATAAGGGCAGAATTAAATTTGACGTCTATGAGACAATTCCTCCGGATATTTCTCAGAGGTCCATTAATGCTATGAGAAGACTGCTTGGAAGTTCAGATAATGAGATTAATGGTAATGGAGGTGGGAACTTATCTCCAAGGTTAGATGGAAAGGATGAACCCTTTTTACTGAATTCAAGTAGAGTTCGTAGAACCGGAAATAGTTGTAGTATTTATTTACCGCAATCAATCCAAATATCTGATGGAGTTTCTATTGAAAATACAAATTTAGGTGCATTCGGGGCGGGTATAGCCGGTAGTATTCAATCTGGGTCTGCTCCTCTAGAAGCTTTATTTACTGAAACTGGAAATGCAATCAATAGCATGGCTGATTTTTTTAGAGGCAATATGACACAGGACGCAGCAAGAGCTGCAGCCGCGAAAGCATCTGGGGCATTAGGAGAAGGTGTTTCTGGAGCTGTGAGAAGTGCATTGCAAACAACGCCTAATCCTAACACTAGAGCATTATTTAGATCTGTGAATCTTCGCGAATTTTCTTTTACTTTTAACATGATTCCTAAGTCTCCAAAAGAAGCAAGAGAAATAACAAACATTATTAAATTTTTTAGAACAGAATTATATCCAGAATCAATTGGTTCTCCTGTTTCATATGGTTATAAGTTCCCTAACAAATTTGCTATATCAATTGAATATGATAATAAAAAAATAGCAACTGGAATTTTAAAATCATATTTAAGAACATTTCAAACAAATTATAATCCTAATCATATGTCGTTTTTTGAAGATGGCAATTTCCAAGAAACGCAAATAAGTTTATCATTTGTTGAAGCTAGAACACTTGATAAAAAAGATATTGTGGAAGGTGGTTTCTAATGTACTTTATAAATTTTCCCGAAACATTATATAAGTTTGGAAATGAATCTACTTTTACAGGATTTGAAAATATAAGTGCTTATGTAGATATTATAGACTCTGTAAAAGATAACTCGTCTTTTTATCGTAAATATAATATACTCGAAGGTGATCGTCCAGAAGTTTTATCTCAAAAACTATATGGCACTACAGCATATTACTGGACATTTTATTTTATGAACGATCATATTAGAAGAAATGGCTGGCCTTTATCTTATAACAATTTATTAGAAAAAGCGCAAAAAGATTATCCAAATGTTACAATTGTAACACGTGATTTATTCTTCGATAAGTTTAAAGTTGGTGACACTGTAACTGGAGCTGGGTCTGCTGCTACTGGTATAGTCATTAAAAGAAATGTTGATTTAGGCCAAATTGTAGTTAAATCTACAAATAGCAAATCATTCCAAGCTTCTGAAGTTATATCAGATGGAACTAACACAGTGACTACAAATTCTGTTTCAAACGAATATTTATCAGCACATCATTATGAAAATGCTAGTGGACATGTTGTGGACATAGATCCAGAAAACGGACCTGGTAATTTATTAACTGAAATAACTTTCTTAGATAGATACGTTGAAGCTAATGATGCGCTTAAAGAGATTAATGTTATTAGAGAAAATAACATATCACAGATTGTAAGAGCATTTGAAAATGCAATGTCAGGATTATAATGTCTACTAGTAATGATACATTTACTACTCCATTCGATTTTACTTTTGAAAAAGTAATTATCACGGCTGATAGATTTGACTTTCAAGTTGATCTCACATATATGATAAGTGAGATTAATATGTTTGAGCATGTTGATAAACCATATCTAACTGGAACAATATTGTTTAATGATAATGCTAACTTGTATAATGAAATTAACTGGCTGGGCACTGAAAAAGTAGAAATAAGTATAAAGACAGATGATAAATTAGCTGACCATCAAATTACTAAAAAATTTAGAGTAGTTAGAATTGCTCAAGCTGTGAAAGCTAATGACCAAAATGAAATGTTTTTATTAGACTTGGTCGAGGATCACGCGTATGAATCTAGGTTAAAAAACGTACAGCAATCTTATCAAGGTTATCACCACGAAATTATTGAAAAAATATTAAAAGACCATTTAAATCGTGAGTTGATGCATGTTCCAAAAACAGGCTTTAAAAAAATTAGAGCCATTGTTCCAAACATGACACCTTTAGATGCAGCTAATTGGATTAAAGATGGAACACCTGATGCATTTGGTTCTCCATACTTTTTATACTCAACTATTGCTGATGACAAAATTAGATTTATTGATTTGGAAACTATTTTAAATTTGCCCCCAATCAACAAAAAAACACCATATATTTTTAATCAAGCATTCGGCCCTAAAACAGACGCAACTGAACCATCAGGTGGCACTTTAGATGATAGTTATATTATACAGGCTTATAAAACTTCAAATACTGAAGATGTGCTTAAATTAGTAAGAAATGGCTATGTCGGGTCAAAATGGAATTTCTTTGATTTATATAAAGGCGATCAATATGAAGTTAAGCATGACATAACTAAAGTATATGAAAGTATGATCGCACGTAATGTTTTCAGAGAACCTCAAGTAGACCCAGTATTTGATGAAGATGCTAATATTCATCAACAATCTTCAAGAGAAATAAATCAGATTGCAACAAGTAGAGTTTATTCTGATTGGGAAAATTTTAAAAGTTACCATGAAGATGAAGAAGCAGCTTTGCATGAACAAAAAGTAAAACAAAAAGCTTTAAGACATTTTCTTCTAAAAGCTCCAATTGATATTAATGTGCCCGGTAAAAACTTTTTATTAAAAGACAAAAATTTAACTATTGGAAATATTATTGATGTCGAGTTTCATATTAATGATGATATGTTTTTAGATATAGAAAGAGATAATAAAAGATCAGGACAATATTTTGTTTATGCAGCAAGACATGTTTTCACTGCTAATAGATATACTGTTAATTTAATGTGTGCTAAAATGGCCCAATCTAGAGGTGTTGAAAAAACATGAAGGCATTTAGTAGAGAACATTACGGAGAAGAATTCAACTGGTTCTTAGGAAGAGTTATTGATATAGCTGATCCAGAATTTTTAGGAAGAGTTCAGGTGAGAGTATATGGTGTTCATTCACAAGACAAAACTCTTTTACCAGACGCGCATTTACCTTGGGCACAGTGTTTAATTCCTTCTACCGAAGGTGGAATTTCTGGCATCGGCCAGCATGCTAAAATTTTACCAGGTGCACTGGTGTTTGGTTTTTTTATGGATGGAAAATCATCTCAAATTCCATTTGTTCTTGGATCTATACACACTAAAGAATTTACTCTTCCATCCTCTTCGGATTCACCAACTTTAAACAATAGACCAGATCCTTTTGATCCTCGTGAACCTTCATTTGATAATTCTGCGCCAGATAGTGAAATAGACACATTTCTTGATGGAGATACAAATGCAGAAAAAATATTTAATTTTTTAACTGATAAAGGCTTATCACCAGCACAAGCAGCAGGGTTTATTGGAAATTTTTATGCTGAGTCAAGACTTAATCCACAAGCCGTAAATCCAAATGATTTAGGAAAAAGATCTGAAGGCCTTGCACAATGGCGTGGTGATAGAAGAGAAAGATTAATGTCATACTCAGCAGAAAACAATTTAGATTACAGGTCTCTTACCGCGCAATTAAACTTTGTAATGTATGAATTACAAACTACTGAATCAAATGCTTATGGAAAAATAAAAAATGCATCGACACCAGAAGAAGCAGCAATTGCTATTTCAAGATATTATGAACGTCCTGCATTTGAAATTGTTAATGGCGAATACACATCGCCAAGTTTATCAACTAGAATTGGTGCTGCAATTGATTCGTATAGAAGGTTTGCAAGATGATTAGTATTAATATTTCCACAAGTTTAGTAAATGAGCTTTTAAAAAATGTTGGAATTAAAGCAGAAGTTGATAGATTCACAGCAGAAATAGATATTTCATCTAATAAAGTTTCTGCAACAAGACTTTCTGTTTTAGGTAGAACAGAAGGAGAAATTATAAATGGGCTTTTCTCTTTAACTAATAATTTAGACGAATATAGAAGCGGATATGAAAACGATCCTTCTGTTATTTTTGTAACACCAGATGTTCCCGGTTTCAGTGCAGTACTAACAAAAAGTGTTTCTAATTCGACCGACTTAAATAAAATCACGGGCTCTTCAGCAGGAAATGGATCTTTAAATGAAATAGTTTTATCAAATAGACCGCAATCTATTAAAAGTGTTTTTAATTTAAAACTAGGTTCTACTCCTTCCTATGAAAACGTAATATCAGGAATTTTACCAGAAGAATTAAGTCAAGTTGGGCCTACGTCTTATAATTCAATTGATGTTAATGGTGATATTAGTGCAGTTGTTTCTGAAGTAAATGATTCTATTTTAGAATTAGGAAGAAGAATTGATGATGCAGTTCCACAATTAGGAACTGGCATATTAGATAATGTATCTTTACAAATTGATAATTATATTGAAAGAGAAATTAGAAAACTAGTAAAGAGTGATGTCCCAGCTTCGGTTGTTTCTAATGCAGTGAGAGATTTATCAATATCAAAAGATCCTAATAAATCTATATCTAGGCTTACGCCTTGGATAAGTCCTAAAGTTGATTTAGGTACTTTTGAAGAATCTATAGTTAATATACCTAGAACGCCATCAACTCAAATAAAAGAATATTCAACTTCTACAGAATTTTTTGGAAATAAAACTGGATCTATTAAAGAAGTTAATCCAAGTTCTTCTAAACTCTGGAGAGGTAAAAATACTAATTTAAACATTTATAATTTTACTGAAGTTTCTTCAGTAGAAGAATTGATTGCAGAATTTAGAGGTATGACACGAGAAGTTACAGAATGTGTTGCGCATTGGACTGCAACCTTTAATAATCAAGGGCACATTGGTGCGCGGGAAGTTCACAACATGGTTATTAATAGAAGTGACTATTCATTTGAAGGTATACCATATCATTACATAATAAAGAGAAATGGTGTTATTGAGAGAGGTAGACCAGTTAATATAGAAGGGGCCCATGCATTAGGTCACAATAAATATAGTATTGGAATTAGTTTCGTGGCTGGATATAATTGTAATAGTGGAACACCAAATTATCAAAGATATGTGAGTGCTGAATCTATTACTGATTCTCAAATGAGTTCTTTTAATAATTGGCTTAAAGGTTTCTTCGCTGTCTGGCCAGGTGGTCAAGCTTTTGGACATAATGATATTAGTCCAGGTAGAAGACCGGATCCGGGTTTTAGTGTTCCAGATTATGTTTCAGCAAAATTCGGAAAAAATAATGTTATAGCTGCAAATCAAGGGCCTCTATCTACAGCTCAACTTAATATTATAAGTTAGGAAAAATTATGGCAGAAAATCAAGAAGACCTTTCGCTTGAGCAACAATACGCATTATATGGTGAAGCGCGGGTCAATTCAACCGGTGCGGTAGATCAGACTTTAGATCCTTCTTTGCAATATCCCAAATATAATAACGAGCCTGGTGTAAATAGAGCAGCGCGTGGAGACCAAATAAACAATTTAGATATTAAACTAGGTCAAGCTGGTTCAGCTAATAAAGTTCAACAAGACGTTGCAACTGTTTATCAAAGAGCAAAAATAGACCAGACCCCTGGCGGGCATATCATAGAATTAAATGATACTCCAAGTGGAGAAAGAATCTTAATCAAACATAGTAGTGGATCTGGTATTGATATCAGGCCTGATGGGACGATTGTTACTAATTCTAAAACTGATCAAGTACATGTAGCTGGTGCTGATTATCATTTGACAGTTGGTGGAGATGGGAAATTAACTTACTATGGAAATTTAGATTTAAATGTCACAGGTGATATGAATGTAACTGTAGGCGGAAACTTTATTTTTAAAGTTAAAGGATCTGTGGTAGCAAACGTTTTAGGTTCAGTCAGTAAAAAAATATTAGGTAATGCTAGGGAAACAGTTAAAGGAATTTATCAGTCAATGAGACTTGGTAAAACTTTAAATATTACTCTAGGTGGATTTAGTAATTATATTAAAGGTGATTTCAAACAATTAATTCATGGTGAAGGTTATTATAATCATAAATCTGGTGTCAATTTTACAAGTGAAACTGATTTAGATATTTCAGGAAATAATGTTAATGTTGCTGGTCAATCAATGTCGGTATTTGGCGACACTGGTACAATTGGTGGTGAGAACATTATTATGTATAATAAAAATATGCATACACAAAAAACTGTATGGGCAGAAACTGTTAGTGCTACTGCAATGTATGCTACTACATTTCATGGAAGCTTAAATGGTACTGCTAACTTTTCTAAAAAAGCAGCAGTTGCTAGTGGAAGATCTACTGGCGGTGTTCCAGGTCCAAGAATAGATTCAACAGCTAGAGATACTACTGCGACAGCATTACCAACTGGAGTTTTATTAACTGATTACTTAGACAATTCAAATAAAGGTATTAGAAAAGTAAGTGTTGATGAAGATGATGGAATTAAAAATACTATTGATAGGTCATTTGACAATGGAAATGTTTCTGATAGAGAATTAGAAATTGCTGAAGTTCGTGCAAGAACAAAAAATCCAGCACACTTAGAAAATAAAGAATTTGTTTCAACACAAATAGCTGAAGGAAAACTTTCACCTTCTTTTAACAATTCAACACCTCCTCCTGTAGGTAGAGTTGTTACAACTGAAGATACTATTAATATTGGCCATTCGGCTATTGGACCAGATAGAAGCTTTGTTAAAAGAAGATATCAGCAATCTCCTGGATTATTAAAGGCCGGTAATTTTAATTTTGCAATTGATCCAAATTATAATCCAAACAATTTAAGTGAAATAACTGCAAGAACAAGGCTTCATAGAAATGTAACTATTGCTAGATTTTTAGGCGGAATTGGTGATGCTCACAACTTAAATCATATAACAAGTTTATCTGAAAGAAAACAAATTGCAAGAAATTTAGCAGTTCAAACAAATGTAATTACAACATTTGATTCTTTAGAATCTTTTAACGGGTATTCCTTGTTAGTTGCTGAAGGGTTATATAAACAATACGCAAATGAAACAATAACACCAGACAGCGTTCTAGACTATCGTACAACCGGTAGAGCTATAGTTTATGAGCTTTATAACAACTCTACTGGAGAAGAATCATTTGACAAATTATTTGAGTTTGCAGAGTTTGTAAAAGATTCTTTCCAATATCAAGAGCTATCTTTAAGATATGATAAATTTGATCCTCGACAAAATGATGGATTTAAAGCTCAATTAGCTATTATTATTCCAGAAATACCTGAAACATTCACCGCAAAATATGACCGAAAGTTGACTACTTACTGGAACGAAAAAATTCAGAGTGATGAATCTTTGGTTGAACTTAGATATAAATAAAGAAAAAAGAGTTTTACATGGCCAGAAAATCTTTTGCAAATGAAGATAAAGATTTAAATATAAAAAGTTTAGTATCCTCGCGTAATATTGATTACAAGGATATTGATTTGTCATTTGCAGCTAAAACTTCAGGTGATGTATTTAAAAAAACTCATGCTGCGGCAGTAAAGCAGTCTGTTAAAAATTTAATAATGACTAACTATTTTGAAAAACCATTTAAACCATTTTTTGGTGGTGATATAGCAGGATTATTATTTGAATTAGCAGATGAAGATGCCGGAGATGAAATAAGAGAAAATGTAACTAATGCAATTGAATATTATGAACCTAGAGCTAAAATTTTAGAAATAATAGTAAACGCAAAACCAGAAAACAACTTAGTTACAGTTTCAGTACAATTTCAAGTAGTTAATACTGAAGAAGTTGTAATATTAGAAACAGCAATATCAAGGTTAAGATAACATGGCCACAAACATTACTTCTACCTCACTTGATTTTGAAGGTATAAAAAGAAAACTAAAAACTTATCTTGCTAATCAAGATGAGTTTGCCGATTATGATTTTGAAGCTTCTGGTCTTTCTAACATTTTAGATGTTCTAGCATATAATACTCACTTCAATGCATTAACTGCAAATTTTGCTTTAAACGAAGCTTTTTTAAACACTGCCCAATTAAGAAGTTCTGTTGTTAGTCATGCAGACACACTTGGTTTAAATGTACGATCCAAAACTTCATCTCAAGTTGCGTTAAAAGTTACAGTCGATCTTTCTTCTGCCGCTCCTAAGCCAGCAACAATTACTTTACCTGAAAATTCTGCATATACGACAACAATTGATGATGTGTCTTATACTTTTTATACTAAAGACACTTATGAAGCTTCAGATAATGGTGCTGGCTTATACACATTTAAAAATGATGACGGTGAAGAAGAAATTATTGCGTATGAAGGAGAAGTTGTAACTAAAACTTTTTATGTCGGTGAAAGCGGTGAATATCAAATTTATATTATACCAGATGAAGAAATTGATACATCAACAGCTAAAGTTTTTGTTTATGATACAACTACTTCCAGTTCATATACCGAATATACATCTATGTCACAAGCAATCACTGTAAATTCTGATTCAACATACTATAGATTAAAAGAAGCTCCAAATGGACAATTTGAACTAAGTTTTGGTGATGGTGTTGTTTTTGGAAAAACGCCTCCAATAGGAGGAAAGGTTGTTGTAAGATACATTAGAGCATCTGGTGCAGCAGCAAATGGTGGGTCATCGTTTTCAACAACTGGAGAAATAGTTGTCGATTCTACTTCTTATTCACAATCAGTTACTACTTTATCTAAATCAGTTGGTGGAAGTGAAAAGCAAACAATTGAATCTATTAGACAAACTGCCCCGGTAGCTTTTGCAACTCAACAAAGATTAGTTACACCTTTAGATTATGAAGCACAAATAAAATCTAAATATTCTTCAGTTTCAGCTGTAAAAGCTTGGAGTGGGGATCAGAATTTGCCAATTGATTATGGTAAGGTTTATATTAGTTTACAATTTCCAGAATCTACATCACAAGCCACAAAAACAACAGTGCAGAATCAAATTCAATCACAATTAATTGATCCACTTTCTGTAACTTCTGTTACTGCAAAATTTGTAAATCCAGAAGATGTATATCTTGAATTAACAACATCATTTAATTATGATCCTGATTTAACTGGATTAACAGCTGGTAATATGGAAACCAGAGTTAAAAATTTAATGATTTCTTACTTCAATGAAAATTTAAATTCATTTGATAAAGTATTTAGAAGATCTCAACTTTTAGCTGATATTGATGAATTAGATGCAGCGATTCTTTCTTCCAAAATTGATGTTGGTGTTCAGTTAAGATTAGCTCCAACATTTGGTGCAACTGCTTTAGCATATGATTTAAATTTCCCAGTTGCTATTGCTTCTCCTGATGACGAATTTCATAGAGTTATTTCAGAAAACTATTATAACCCAAACGGCGTTTTAGTATATGCTAGAAATAAATTAGGAACAACTCAAATAGAAGTAGTAAATGCTACATCAGCAGAAATTGTTCAAAACAATATTGGATCGTATAACACAACAACTGGCGTAGTAAGTTTAAATAACTTTGCAGCAAGTTCTGTTCAAAGTGGTAATTCATTTATAAAATTTACTGTAACACCAAACAATCCTGCAGTTGTTAGACCTTTAAGAAATTACATTCTTAAACTTGATCCACAAAAAACAAAATCAATCGCGCTAACAGATGATCAGAATACGAGAGTAACATTATAATGCAAACTTTGAAGGATCTCAATCGTTTACCTATTTCAGTAAAGCAAAGTCTGGTAAAAGAAATTTTGCCAGAATACTTTACAACTGAGTATCCTACACTAATTACATTCCTTGATGCATATTATGAAAATTTAGACAGTGATACAAATATTGGCGATCTAATTAATGATTTACAAATTATTAGAGACGTTGAAGCTAATACATTACAGCAATTAGATTTAATGTTTAGAGAAATAGCTTTAGGCGTTTCACAAAATCAATTTGTAAGTCCAAGAGAAGTTATTAGAGAATTTGCTGATTTCTTTAGAGTTAAAGGAACTAAATTCTCAACCGAAAGATTTTTTAGAACTTTCTTTGGTGAAGATGTTGAGATCAATTATCCTAAAGAAAATTTGTTTATTGTCGGGGAAACTGAACTAGGTATAGACAGCTTAGCCGTTTTACAAGATGGTGCACTTTATCAAGTTCTATCAGTTCTTGTAAAAGCACCAATCTCAATTGCTACTTGGGAAAATCTATATCGAAAATTTGTTCACCCTGCAGGGTTTTATTTGGGTGCAGAAGTTTTAGTTTTAACAGCTCAAACAAATACTTTAACTGCGCCGAATGTTATTTTAGATTCTGCTGCTGGTGAAGTAACATATGAATCAACTATAGACTTATTAAGTACTTTAGTTGTAGACAATGACACAACTCTAATTCAAACTATGGGTGCTACTGAATATATTACTGGTGAATCAGGAAATCCTCAACAATATATCTGGCATCAACTCAATGGTTTAATTGAAACAGATTCTTCATATACTGATAGAAACGCAGATTCAAGCCAAACAATATATACTGTTAGACTTGAACCAAACGTACAAATTAGAGATTATCAATCTTTAACAATAGATAGTGCTAATTCAACATTTAGCAGCATCTTTGATGCTATGGAAGCCACTTATGAGCATTATGCAGCATAAACCTTATAAATAATAAAAATAAATTATGATAAGCACTACAGTTTTAATAGGACAAACAGAATGGCAGCCGTAATAACTGATTTTTTTAAGAAGAGTATCGTTCAAGATATCATAGATGGTATCAACGACTCAAGTGATAGATACTACATTGGTGTAGGCAGATCTGAGTATTGGGACAGCGCTGACAATCCCATCACTCCAACTAACACTATGAAAGATATTCGTGAATTTAGACAAAGTTTACAATCTGTTAAGAAAATCTTATCAACTTCATTTTCAGTAGCAAGAGTAAATTGGACAACTGGAACAACTTATGCTCAATATGATGATACTCAAGCAGGTCATCCTTCTCCGAACTATTATGTTTTAAATCAAAATCATCACGTTTATGTTTGTTTAAGAACTGGTAGAGATACTACAGGATCAGCTGTTCCTTCTACTGTAGAGCCAACAGGATCAAATAATCATGCCTTTGAAACTGCAGATGGATATGTATGGAAATTTTTATATACAATTTCTGCTTTAGAAGCAAATTACTTCTTATCTGCAAATTATATGCCCGTCAGTAAAATTGTTGGAGAATTGGATTCTGATGCCACTGGTATTCAAATAAAGCATAAAGAAATTCAAGACACGGCTGTTGGTGGAATGATTACTTCTATTGTTGTTACGGATGGAGGCAGTGGATATACATCAAAGCCAACTGTAACAATTACTGGAAATAGTGCGGATAGTGATTATAGCATCACCGCTTTCATTGACTCTTCTACTAATACAGTGTCTAAAATTGAATTCGATAATGATTCTTCAACTCTATCATATCCAACTGGATTCGATTATGCTGAAGTTAGTATTTCTGGTGGAGGTGGTACTGGTGCAACAGCAAGAGCAGTTTTAACAGATCACAATGGTTTAGGCTTTGATGCAAGATCAGATTTAAAAGCTAGTGGCCTTATGCTTCATGCAAAAACACAAGGAAGCTTAGATGATTTTATTATCTTACAAGATTTTAGACAGATAGGTATTATTAAAAATCCTAAGAAAGGAAATGGTTCTGATTCTGACTTAACTTCAGAAACAGCTAATGCTTTAAAATCTATGAAAATGTCTCCAATCACTTTAGCATTTAATTCTGATAATGTCATTGTTGGTAGCACATCCGGAACAAAAGCTTTCATCGATGAAGTTGATTCAGATATTATTTATTATCACCAAAATGATGATACTGGATATGGTTCCTTTGTTGTTGGTGAAACATTAACAGAATCAGATGGCACAGGAAATGGAATCATTTCACAATTAATAGATAGTTCTGAAGTAGATCCTTTCTCCGGGGAAGTTCTTTATATTGATAATAGAACTGCTGTAGCTAGAACAGCAAATCAAACAGAAGATATTAAAATTATTCTTCAATTATAAGAGTAGATAAAAAATGACAATTACGTACACTGAAAATATTTTTGAAACTCGTTATAGAGATGATTACGCTGATAGCGACAACTTTCATCGTATTCTTTTTAATAAAGGTAAAGCTTTACAAGCGCGTGAATTAACACAACTACAAACAATTATTCAAAAACAAATTGAAAGATTCGGAAGAAACATTTTTAAAGAGGGTGCTACTGTAATTCCAGGTGGACTATCTTTAAATGATTCATACGAATTTGTTAAACTTGACACGTCAGCGTACACATTGCCAACAGACAATTCTATTGATGAAGAAACATTCTTAGGTCAAACATCTGGTGTAAGAGTCAAAGTTATTGAAAAGAAAGCTGCTACTTTAACTGATCCAGCCACTTTATATGTTTCTTATACTAATACATTAAATGGCACAACATCCACAGCTCCAATTAGATTAACTCCGGGCGAAGATTTAGTTGGTATTAATACTGGTACTGTATTAACAGTACAAACAACTAATACAGCTTTAAATCCAGCAGTAGGTAAGTCAGTAAGATTTTCTGTAGGTCAAGGATTTTATTTTGTAAATGGGTTTTTTGTCCAAGCTGAACAACAATCTATTATTTTAGCTAAGTATTCTCCCTCAGTAACAGTTGAAGTTGGTTTTAAAGTAGTTCAAGACATTGTTACAGTAGATGACGATGAATCTTTGTATGACAATTCAGGTGCTCTTCCAAACACTACTGCTCCTGGTGCTGATCGTTATAGAATTAAATTAGTTCTTACAACTAAAGACTTAATTGATTCAGATGAAACATTTGTTTATTTAGCAAAAATTAGAAATTCTGAAGTTCTTGAAGCTTCTACTGGATTTGACCAATACAATAAGATTAATGATTTATTAGCACTAAGAACTAAAGAAGAATCAGGCAACTATTTAGTAAAACCCTTTAAAATTTCTTATGATTCAGATGAAACTGATCCAACTTTACTAAAATTAAAAGTTAGTGAAGGAACAGCATATGTAAATGGTTATAGAGCTCATCGTGATATTCAATCTACAATAGCCGTAAATAGAGCTAGAGATACTTTAACAATTGAAAATGAAGTTATTTCTGTTGAGTACGGAAATTATGTAACAGTAGAAAATTTATTAGGTATTCCCAATTTTAACATTAATGATGAATTAGATTTAAAAGATAATGCTACTTTTAATTCTGGTACAACAATTGGTACAGCTAGAGTTAGAGCTGTTGAAGCAAATACTGATGGTACACATAAAATTTATCTATTCAAAATAGAAATGTCTACTGGATATTATATAAGAGACATTAGATCTATTGGTAAATCTGCTACAGATAACGCTACATTAGTTCTTGAAAATGGAATTGCAGTACTTAATGAACCAGATAAAAATTCTTTACTGTTTGAATTACCAGAAGTTAGACCTTCAAATATTAATGATGTCTCATTTCAAGTGCAAAGAAAATTTATTGCTTCAACTGATTCTGCCGGTCAAGTTGGTTTATCTCTATCGTCTCTTGGAGAAACATTTTCAAATACCAACGATTGGATTGTTGCAGTAGATTCTTCTGGAGAAATTATAAGTCCAACTATTACTGGATCGGGCACAACATCCGCTACTGTAACAGATGCAACACCTAACTCACAGTTAGAGTTTTTGGCATATGTTAATAAAGGTTCAGCGAGCTTTAGAACTAAAACACCAGAAGAAACTACAGCGCTTAAAACAATTGATTCAGATGGTAGTGGTATTCAATATGTGGATTTAGGACTTGTTGATGTTTATGACTATGAATATATTAGAGAAGATTCATCAAACGGCCCTGACATTTCTCATAAATTTACATTAGACGGTGGTCAAACAGACGCATATTATGGAATTGGTAGATTAGTTCTTAAATCCGGTCAAAGTGTTGCTGGAAACGTGGCTTATAAAGTAAACCACTTTACACATGGTGTGTCTGGTGATTTCTTTAACGTAAACTCTTATGCCAACACATCTTACGCAAATGTTCCTACTCATACTCTTAAAGATGGCACAGTAATTGATTTAAGAAATTATTTTGACTTTAGACCTACTATTAATTCAGCTGGAACATTTACAGGTTCTACAGCTAGAGTCAATGAACTTCTTCAAACAACTGATTTAATTACTGCCGATGTGACTTATTACTTGCCCAGATATGACAAAATTGTTGTAAACGAGTTAGGCACAATTTCTGTACTAGAAGGCGTTTCATCATTAGATCCAAAATTTAAAGATGTTCCTGAAAATTCATTAGAGCTTTACAGAGTTAAAATGAATCCATATACAGATGATGAAACTGATATGAACTATCAATTTATTGAAACCAAAGGCTATACAATGGCCGATATTGGTAAAATTGAAAAAAGAGTTGATAGACTTGAAGAAGTTACATCATTAACTTTATTAGAATTAGATACAAATAGCTTAGAAGTTTTAGATTCAGCCGGAAATAATAGAACTAAGTCTGGTTTCTTAGTAGATAATTTTGTAGATCACTATCATTCTCTTACAGGAAATGTTGAATATAGAGCTTCAATTAACCCTCAAAAGAAAACTTTGAATCCAGCATTTGTTGAGAAAAATGTAGGTCTAGTTTATGACTCAGATTTATCTACTAATACTGTTATAAAAGGCGATAATATTTACGTCAAATATGAAGAAGAATCTTATATTTTACAAGATCAAGTTTCAACGACAGAAAATGTTAATCCGTTCGCTATGATTCAATTCAATGGAACAGTTGAATTATCTCCATCATCTGATGAATGGAGAGATACCCGTAGAGCAGCAGATAGAGTAATTCAAGGTGGCACAAGGCTAGATACAAATCAAGAATTACTAAGAGAAGCTATTGAATGGAATTGGAACGGCGTTGATAGAAATACTGGCGCAACAGTTTCTCGTGTTGTAACAAATGAAACAATTAGACAAATTGTAGATGATAGAATCATTGACGTTGCAATTGTTCCATTTATGCGTTCTAGAAAAGTATACTTTGATGCATATGGTTTAAGACCAAACACAAGAGTTATTCCTTTCTTTGATGAAGTAGATGTTTCTAGTTGGTGTAGAAGTGAAGCTTTCCAGAGAGTAAATGCATCTAGAACTGAATTTGGCGATACTCAAAATAGAGCTACAGAACATCCAAGTGGATCAACAACTCTTATCGCAGATGCTGCTGGAAGAGTTTCAGGTTCTTTCTTTATACCTAACACTGATTCAATTAGATTTAGAACAGGCGCAAGAGAGTTTACTTTATTAGATGTAACAGCTTATAATCCCGACGATTCTACAACCGTAGCTACTGCAGTTTATACCGCTGAGGGTACAATTGAAACTAGACAAAGAACTATTGTTTCAACTCGTAGACCGCAACCACCTAGACCGCCTAGAGTTCCTACAAGAAGAAGAACCGATCCTTTAGCCCAGTCTTTTTATGTTCATGAAGAAGATGGTTTATTTGTAACAAAGTTAAATTTATATTTCCAATCAAAATCTGACACAATGCCGGTTTGGGTACAGTTAAGACCTATGGTTAATGGTGCGCCATCTTCAGATGAAGTTATACCTGGCTCAAATAAGATATTAAATCCAAGTCAAGTAAGCACATCAACTGATGCTTCAGTTGCAACTACTTTTGAATTTGATGAGCCAATTTTCTTAAATCCTAATACTGAATATGCATTGGTCATTTTATCAGATAGCACTGACTATAATGTGTTTATTTCTAAAATGGGCGAGTTTATCTTAAATTCAACAGAGAAAAGAATTACTAAACAGCCTTTCTTAGGTTCATTCTTTAAATCTCAAAATGCTTCAACCTGGACACCAGCACAAGATGAAGATTTAATGTTTGAATTATTTAGAGCTGATTTTGATACTACTACAGATGGACAAGCTTATTTAAGAAATAACACTTTACCTAGTAAACTATTAGATGCAAATCCTGTGACTACAACTTCTGGATCACAAGAAATAAAAATAGCACACAAAGATCACGGGTTTGTTGTTGGTGATACAGTTACAATTTCCGGTATTGATGCTACAGTTGGAGGAATTTTAGCTACAGCATTAAACGGAACCAAAACAATTACTAAAGTTGATGGATTTGGATATGCATTTAATCACAGCGCGAATGCTACAGAAACTGCAAGCGGTGGTGGAAACGATGTTTTAGCAACTGAAAACGCAACAATTGATGTGTTATATCCATATATTCAGACTATAACTCCTAATAAAACAAGTTTATTGATGAATGGTAAGTTTCATACTGGTAAATCTTTAGCAGGAGCGGAAACACCATATTTAGAAGATACTATTTTAACTACTTTGAGCAATAAGGAAGCAAATTATTTCCCAAGACCAAAAGTTATTGCTAATGCTGCAAAAGAGACAGCTTTAGGTACTTCTACTGCTAAGATGTATGTTGATATGACAACTGAAAATTCATATGTTTCACCAGTTTTGGACTTACAGAGAGCTTCTCTTGCACTAATTAACAATAGAATTGATAACCAAGCAGAAACATCGGCCACTGGCTTTAATGTTCCAATTGATTATATTGACGAAACTAATCCTAATCAAGGTTCGCACCTATCCAAACACATTACTAAGCCAGTAACTTTAGTTAATGATGCTGTTGGCTTAAAAGTTTTAATTGGTGCTAATAGACCTTCTACATCGTCTTTTGATGTTTACTATAAAACTCTATCTGATGATCAAAATATTAACGACGTATCTTGGGTGTTAGCAGAAAAAGAAAGCAATGTGCCAAGCGATGAAAATAGAAATATTTTTAGAGATTATAGATATTTGATAGGTGGACAAGGTGGAGGCTTGAACGCATTTAATACATTCCAAATTAAAATTGTGTTTAAATCTTCAAATTCTTCAAAAGTACCAACTATTAAAGATTTACGTATTATTGCTTTAGGTGTGTAATGAGATATATTAGTATTGATGGCCATTCAGATTTAGTTAAAGATAAAAAAACAGGCGCTATTCTTAATGTTAATACTAATTTTGAACAGTTAAGAAAAAATAAAGAAAGTAGAAAAACTCAACAAGAAGAAATTAAAAAACTAAAAAATGATATGGGTGAAATAAAGAACTTGTTGGAAGTAATTATTAAGAAGATGGAAATCTAATGGGTAGAAAAATTTACGTAGATTTAAGCGACACATTTGACGCTCAAAGAGAAAAAATTAACATTTTATCTACTAACGTCGGTGATTTAGATAACCTTATTGTTCCTACTGATCAAGATTCTGATTTAGTAGAGGCTATAAATTGGGTTTATAATAATGCCGTTGGAACTGAAGTTAGAACTTCATCTTTGAGAATTATAAATTCAGCCGGAACTATAGTAAAAGAAATCTATGGCTTTGATTCAGCTGGGTCATAAATATCATGGCAGTTCGCAGACCACTAAAGATAAATGGCTCAGATTTACAAGAAATGAGCGATGAAGAGATTGGAGAAATCCAATCTCGAATGATATCTTTGTTTGCAGAAAATCCTTCTGTTACTTTATCTGTAGTTGGTTCAGGAGGTAATCTTGGAAATATTTCAGATAAAAGAACAATAGCAGGCCCTAATGTTGAAACTGGTGGTGTTACTGAGCTTTCATTTAATACTATTAATTTTTCAAGAATCAACCAATCTGTAGACAGCGCTGTAACACAGTATTTAGATACTGATAATAGAGCGTATCCAGTTTACTATACAGATAGTGGTGACATCAAATCAATGAATGATTCTGATTTTGTTGATACATTTATTTCACCAGCAGTTGATACTTTAACATCTTCAAGCCTTACTAAATCTCAAGGCGGAACATACTTTATTGCTTCTACTAATTTAGTAGAAAATGCAGATTTAGTTTCATCTATTCCAGTTTTTGTTGATACTTTAGCCGATGCTGATGCGTTTTCTTCCGGGCCTTTGAGTGAGGAACAAGATCAATTTATAACTGTTAATAGTTATTACTTACATAAATTAAAAAGAGAAACTAATGTATCATCACCAAATTTCTTATTAATTGATAGCGATTATAACATTAGACAAATGAATGACAGTGATAATGATGCTCTTCTACAAACCTATATGCAGTGGGCCGCTGTTCATTCTGATGATTGTAAAATTAGATATTCATATGATAGTGGAAATAACCGCGGTACAGCAATGATAGATACTATATTGGATTCAGATAATTCAATTATTCGTGAGGGTGAGTATGTAGTAACAGATTATGATTATGAATTTGGCTACCAAAGGGTGCCAAGTGGCTCTCCAATTATAAACGAGATTTATTATTTAAAAATTAACAAAGTGTAAATTATTATGGCTATTTTTAGCGACAAAATTATTGACGTAAAATTTTTTGATAGACAAAATACAATTATTGAAGTTTTATATAAAGAAAACGATGATATAATTTCTTATGCTCTTGAAGTAGATTATAGTTCACAGGATTTTCTAGACTTATTGGAAGAATATAGTTTAGAAGATATAGAAATGAGAACTTATAAAAAAATAAGAGAAGCTTCAAAGAAAAAAGAAAAACCTCAAATTAAAGTGATAGAAAAAGAATCAAATGGATTGCCGTTTGACTGCTTTAATTTTTTAGAAAAAAGGTTTGATGAAGATTTTATTTTTAAAATAAAAGCAGACATGTTTAGGCTTGAAAATATTCTTTCTCTTTCAAAAACAAAAATCAATAAAATTAAAAAAAGTAATGATGCATTAGAATTAATTCATATTTTGGCACTAACATTGAAATAAATCATGGCAAATAAAATTGTTTATTTAAAATGGGGTACTCGTTACACCAATGAACATGTAGAAGCTCTATATGATCAAGTAAAAAATAATTGTTCAGTAGATTTTGATTTTATTACAATGGATCATGTCCATATTTCTGCCGCGTTTAAAGAACTAGAAAAAATACAAAAAGATGTATTTAGAGGAACACAGGATCCCGAATCTTCAATAACTGATAATCCACTTCAAGAATATATTAGAGAAGATGCAGGCGGTTTTGCACATTTTAGAAAATATATAATGTTTTTAAAAGATATTGAATATTGCGCAGAAGATGACACCATCTTGTATTTAGATTTAGATACAATAATTAAAAAAGATTTAGCATATTTCTTTGATTTAGAATTAAACAAACCTTGGATTGCAAGAAGTTGGCAGTTTAACGAAAATATGAAATGGAATAGGCTTTATAATTTAAGAAGTTGCCCATATTATAATAGTTCAGTATTATTATGGAAACCCGGTCAGTGTAGAAGAATATTTAATCAAATGATGAAAAACTCTTACGCTAATTTTTTTCAATATGGGATAAACGACAATTGGTTATTTCATAGATTTGGTCCACATGCGTATGACGAATATAATAGAAATTTTTTTAATACATTTGATAGAGGAATAGTAGCATCTGATAAAAATTCTTTTAATGATAATACAATTATTCACACGTTAGCTGGATTAAATATGGATGAAAAAAATAAGATATGTTTAACTTAAACGATTTTCCAGCTCAGCCATTAATAGATGCACTTTATTCAATTGATAAAGAATACCCCTGGCATAAAGATAATTTTTATTCTTGTTTGAAAAAAGAAGTCTTACAAAAAAATATATGGTTATATAATGAGCTGTCCAAATTTGATAAAGACGTAAAAAGTGTAAATTTTTACGCATCTGGATTCTTTTTTTATGAATCATTTTTATTTAAAAAATATAGTGATATAATATTATATGATTATGATCCTGCAGTTCAAAGTATTAATTGGAAACTTTTACAAGATTTTAAAAACGTAGAACAAATAGTATTAGATGTTGTTTTAGATAAAGAATGGATAAGACACGAAGTAGATCTATTAATAAACACATCGTGTGAACTTATGTATGATATGAAATTTTGTGCAGATGTTTATAAACCTGGAACTCTAATGGCTTTTCAAGGAACAAATGAAAAGAAAAGAGGCAATATAAATATTCAAGACACAATATATGATTTTATAAAAACACTTCCTCCAATGGAAGTTGTTTACAGCGGCACAGCTGATATAAATCATAAAAATACTTACATGGTTATTGGAAAAAAAATATGATTGATATATCAAGTCTAAAATTAAAAAATACTTTTATAGCAACGGTGCCTAGAACAGCTTCTACATACTTAAATCAATCTATTAAAAAACATTTTGAAAATTTTAGTAGTTTTGATAAAAATTATGGTGAATTTGTATTTTGGCCTGATGATTTTCAAAAAGAATTTATAGAAAATTCTCAATCAAAAGAAAAATTTGTTTTAGCCAAAGTTATGCTTGATCATCATTATATGGAATGGCAAAAAAAGCATAATTTTAATTTTTGGAAAAATTGTCAACTTATAATTTTATATCCTAGAAAAGATTATCTTTCTCATTATACATCATTGGCTTTACCTTTAGCTAAAAACCATTATGAAAATATTACTTCAAAAAATAAAAATGAAATTATAAAATCTGGAATTTCTTGGTGGAATATTTCAGAAGGCGAATCTACAAGAGAAAGTGTTAAAAATCATTTTGAAAACATGCCTAAAATATCAAATAAACAAGCTGTTTTTTATATTAACGAAATGCTTAAAACAATAAAAAGCTTTAAAAATAATATTAACAATGTTGAATCTTTTGCAGATGAGGTATTAAAAACTTCTTATGATGAAATTTTTGTAGATAGTGAAAATACTAAGGAAACATTAATATGGGAAGATCCTATGGAAAAACTTCGATTTTTTGAAGATCCAGATTTTGTCATAGATAAATTAAATTCCGAGGTTGTAAATAATGGAGGATGGATAACGTTATGAAATTTATAACTGGGCCAGAATGGGACGAAAGAATTATAAACTTAAATCCAAAGAAAAAAATCGGTGTATTAATGTCTTCAGGCGTAGACAGCACTACAATTTTTAAATTGCTTTGGGACAATTTTAAAAACGACATTGATATTAGAATTTTTAATGTTCAAACAAGCTATGATCCGAGTAAGCCTCTTATTGATGAAATTTTAAAAAAGTTAGAAGTAAATTTAGAATTAGAAATTGTTGGTAAAACTCGTTGGGATTGGCCAATGAGCGCGCATTACCCTCGCTTATGTTTAGCTTTTCAAGAAATAAGAGACACTACTGATTGTGAAGAACTTTATTGTGGAAATATTTTACCACCACATCCACAATGGTTTCCTAGGTGGGATCCAACACAAAAAGGCATGTCAAAACGCCCTTGGTTAACAAATGATAATTTTTTAAAAAATCCTTTTGAACATTTAGAAAAATATCATGTAGTAGATTTAGGTAGAAGAAACAAGTTTGATTGGATTTATGATTACACTATATCATGCAATACTCATGCTACAGAACCGTGTGGAGATTGTATGGGCTGTAGAGAAATAGAATATGCGTATGATCAATTAGATAATGAAAAAGGCACTACTTTAGATGAAATGACAAAAGATGCTGTTATGAAGCATGGTGCGATTGGTTGGTAGTATTCCAGCTTCCATTATAGATAACTATAATATTATACCACATTTATGATTTTTGTAAACAAGAAAGTGACGCTATGAGTGAATTATTAAGAGAAAAATATAATGCAGCTGCTGAATGGTACGAACAGAAATATGTTCATGGCGGATGGGAAAATAATCATTATATGAAAGATGAGTATGACGCTCATAAATTCTGGATGAAAAATGGTGAGGTTGGCAAGATTGTATCTCTTGGTGTTGGTTCTGGGCAAGACATTGACATTTTAGGAAAACCAGATCCAAAAACATTTATTGGATATGATATATCTGAAGGAATGTTAGAAAACGCTAAGCAAAAATTCCCCGAATATACTTTTAAACAAGCTGATTGCAATATGTACATTAATGAAAAGTGTGATATATTAGTTAGCTTATTTGGAACACCGAATTATATTGGGCTATCAAAGCTACTAGATCATTACATAAAAATGGATGCTAAACACGCCTTTTTTGTGTTTTATGATGAGAATTATAAAGATGGAATTAGTGATAAATATCATACATATACAATGGATGAGTTGATTATGCTATTGCAAGGTTTTAGTCCTCTTATAGAAAAACTAAATGAAAATTATTACATTGTGAAGTGGTGATATGTTACAAATTATTGTTCATAAATGGGGAGATATGTATGATGAAAAGTACATTGATACTCTAAAAGAAAGTATTGGAAAACATACGACTGTAGATTGGAACTTAACTGTTTTGAGAGATTATGAAACAGGATGGGACAAATATAGTAAAAAATATTTTAGAGGAACAGGTAAGCCTGAAGTTGTTCAAGGTCCAAAATTAGTAAATGGCTATTGGAATTATGATTTAGGTGGTTTACCATTATATAAAAAAATCTATCCTTGGACACAAGATGTAAAATTTGATGATGATGATGTTTTTATGTACTTAGATATTGACATGATTATTAACGGTGATTTAAAATATTTTACAGAGTTAAATTTTGATAAGCCGTGGGTTCAGTACGATTATGATATGGAAAAATGGAAATTAATTCAGGATTATAAAAATCAAAATATTACTCCTATTAATACGTCAGTTCTTGTTTGGAAAAAAGGCCAAATAAAACCAATTACTGATTTAATAGAAAAAAAGCCTGATCAAGTATTTTTTACATATCGTAGAGTAGATGCGTATGTTTGGTATAGATTTGGTGTAAAAGATTACTTTAACTATTTACCAGTTGAAGCTGTAGATTGGTATTATAAAAACACAAATGCTTTAATTCAAAATTTAGCTGGTGAACCAATTGGTTTAAAGGATGAAGTAATTGTTTAGTTATATAAGAAAGACACTTGGTATGAAATCCAAAAATAAAATCATTTGTGCAAAATGGGGTACACTATACGATGATGGGTATGTAAATGAATTATACAAAAAAGTTAAGAAAAACTGTTCAGTTGATTTTGATTTCGAGTGTTTTACAGAATTTGATGAAACATGGGAAGCATTTAAACTAAAACATTATAGAGCATCTACGGATCCAAATGAAAGATATGATATGGTTCAAAACGGATATCATAGAGATGATTTTGGAGGAATTCCTCATTATAGAAAAATAACTTTATTTAATGAAGACAAAAAATTCAATGAAAATGACACCATATTGTATCTTGATTTAGATACAAATATTGAAGGTGATTTAGCGTATTTTTTTGAAGAATTAAATGACGATAAACCTTATATTGTTTGGAATTATTGGTGGGATCATCCTTATTATGAAAATGGCTATGAATGGAAAAGACAATATCATATAACAAGATGTCCTTTATTTAATAGTTCTGTTTTACGTTGGAAACAAGGTCAAAATAAACCCATATATAACTTTGTAAATAGTAATTTAGATAAGTGCTTTTATACATACCCATCTATGGATACTTTTATGTTTCATCAGTTTGGGCCATATAGTATAGAAAGTAGAAGAAATCATTTTCAATACTATGATGAAGGTATTGTTACAACTGAGCGTGCATTAAAAGAAAATGATAAACGTGGAATTATTAATATGCTAGAAGGCATTTCTTTATCAGAGAAGAAGCAAAATGTATCAAATTGAAAAATCAGATGTAGATCGTTTTACCGTATTGCTAAGAGAAACAAAAGAACTTAGTGATTGGGATAATTATTATGATAATTTATTTGAACAAATGAGTAAAACTGAATTTATTATTCAACATTGGTGGGCTGATAAAATTGACCTTATAGGAAAAGATGTCAATATTTTAAATTCTGGTGTTGGATTTTACTCTGTTCCAATGTGTTTTGAAAAAGGTGCGCATAAAGTAAGAACATATGATATGTGTCCAGTGACCGAAAAATTAGCTTGGAGAATCAATAAGTATTATAGAAATGAAGATTTAACTTCTACTATAAATTATAGCCATCACAATTTGGATGTTACATTTGATAATGATATGTTTCACCCAGCTGACGTATACATTAATACGAGTTGTGAACATTCTTTTCCAATGAAAGAAGTTATACCAAATAATTCTTATGTAGTTTTAAGTGGAAATAATCTAACAAAAAGAGGTCATATTAATAAAGTAGAATCTACTAGAGATTTAATAAAGCAATCTGGAATTACTGAAGTACACTTTAAACATGAACAGGTTTTTGATTTTGAAGATGATTTAGGTTTTAGAAACTATAAACAATTTTTTGTAATAGGAAAAAAAGGTTAAGTTATGAAAAAGATTATATTTTCTATTTACATTGATATTCCAGAAGCATTGTTAAATGAAGCCGGATATTCAAGGCATTCAGGAAAAAATCCCTGGAGAGTTGGACGTGCTGAAGAAACCAAAGATAAATTTGCAGCATTTAAAAATCATTTAATGTGGACACAAAAAGCATATGCCGATGAGATCGATGCAGATTACAAACTATATGTTTTTGATAAAGAATTTATAGATTATTATGTTTACTGCAAAGAAGTGTATGAAAATCTTCCAATGTATCATATTGTGAATTACTATAAAAATCATTTACTTCAAAAATTATCATATGAGTATGACGCTGTATTTTATATGGATATTGATGTCATACCAAGAACAAATGAAGATATTTTTGAAGTTCTTGATATGAATAAATTATATGCAAAAAATAATAATGAGTTAGCCGAGTGGGGGAAGAAAACAGACTTAACAAAATACAATAGTTGTGATAGAAATCCAGCCGTAAAATATTGGAATTGTTATGCTCTTTTATTAGAAGAAGGATATCATCCTGAAAATGATGTGATTAATACCGGCACAGTTATTGGTGGGTCTGAAGCTATACAATCTATGGATTGGAATGGTGAATTTGAAACATTAATTTATAAATTAAAAGCTTTACAAGAACAGGAAATCACAATGTTCCCAGAAGCAATTTTTAGTAGATTTGCTTTTGATAATGAAACCATGTTTAGTTTCTTAGTGAAATCTAAAAATATTAACTATGAATCACTTACTGATGAATGGCACGGTAGACTTCCAGATGACGCAATAGATCCAAGCCATAAAATGATTCATGCCATCAATAAGAAATTTGAACTTATTTGGCCAGAAGTTAAATATGAAGGAAGAACTTTTTAAATCATGAAAATATATTGCCTACGCATTGGAAACAAGTACGGGCCAGAATATGAAGATTATATTAATGAAAAGTTAAAAGATTATGAAGTCGTATGGATTCGAGAATCATATGAAAAATCTATAGCTTTACAGTGGAATAAAATGCAATGCATGGCTCTCAATACTGATGAGCCTATTGTTGTATTAGATATAGATGTTTTATTGATTGGTGATTACAAAAAATTATTTGATTTTCCAATTAAAAGAGGTGAATTTTTAGGAATCCCTCAATGGTGGAATCATAATTATCCTAATTGGAAAATAAATGGAGGATTTCAAAAATATTATCCTAAAGACTGTAATTACATATATGATATTTTTATGAAAAATCCAAAACATTGGATGTCTCATTATATAAAAAGCGGATTGACAATTGGACCAGTAAATGGTGAACAATTTTTTGTAGAAGAACATGTAGAACAAAATTTGACGTTAAAATTAGTGCCTGAAAAATGGGTAACTAGATGGACAAACACCGAATCAAAAAATGATTTTATAGCAAATCAATATAAAGCAAAATTTGATTCAAATATTATGACTAATAATCAATTTAATGATAGCATTAAATTAGTACATTTTACTACATCTCTAAACAAGCCACATGAATCATTATTCTGGAAATAAACTTCTATATCAATCTCGTTGGTTTTAAAAAACTTATAAATAATAAAAAAACGTTTTATAGAGGTATAGTAATGCCAAGAGTCAGTAGTTTAGATCCATTATTACAGGATTCAGTAGATTCAAGTGATTTACTCATTTTATTTGATGTCACAGCTCAACAAGATGAGCCATTGCATAAATTGTCTATTGACGATTTGTATGGAAGTTTAGAAAGACTATATAATTTAAGAGGAATCCAGGCTGGCACTGGTGTCACTATTGAGTTAGATAGTGGAACCGATAAAAATGCTATTAGTATTGGTCAAGAAGTTGAAACAACTAGTAATGTTACATTTAATGACGTCCAAGCTGACGGGGCTTTAGGCGTAACTGGAAATTCTACTTTAAGTGGTGACTTAGGCGTTACTGGAAACACAACTTTAGGTGGTAATTTAGATGTTACAGGTAACTCTATATTAGATGGAAATCTAAACGTTGGCGGGAATTTATTTGTTGATGGTACAACTACAACATTAAATTCAACAGAACTTACTATCAATGACATTAATATTATTATAGGAGATAGCGCTCCTGACTCTGCCTCAGTTGATGGTGGAGGTATTACACTTGCAGGAGCTAATGCAAAGATATACTATGATGCTTCTACTGATGAATGGGTATTTAATAAAGATGTAAATGCACCTAATTTAAATTTTGCATTATATTCATCAACTGATTTTGATTCTGATTTTAATATTAGAACTACAGATGATTTACCAGAAGGCACAAATAATAAGTATTTTTCAACTACTGGCGCTGAAGTAAATACAGATGCATTACCAGAAGGTTCAACTAATTTATATCTAAATGGCGCAGGCACTACAGATGATTTAACTGAAGGCGATAGTAATCAATATTACACTAATGCAAGAGTTGATTCAGACATTACATCTAGAATGACAGTTTCATTTTCAATTTTTGATTCTATAGGAGATCCAATTTTAACAATATACGGATCTGAAATTGGAGCACCTGGTGCTTAATTTAGGAGTTTAGATTATGACTGTTAGAAAACCTCTTAAACCAGGGCCGTTTGGATTTCAGACAATGTCACAGTCTGAAATTGACAACTTGATTTTAAGAGCAGTATATAACTTTAGTTTAAACCCAGCTGTTTCTTTATCTAGAGTAAACAGTGGTGGATCTTTAGGATCTATATTTGACACTAGAGTTTTAGCTGGAGTATATTCGACAAGAACAGATAGATTTCCTACTGAAGCAGAAACTGCAGACGTAACAACAACTTCTATTACATTTAATAAAATAGATGAAACAGTAACAACAACTGCAAAACCAACTAAACTTCTTCCTCCATTAGCATATGTAGATGGATATAGCATAAGAGCTATGCGAGAAGAAGATTATTACGATACGATTATTCATCCAGCTATTGATTTATTAACTTCAGGAGATCTTACTCCTTCACAGGCTGGAACACATTTTATTTCAACTTCCACATCAGTTCCAGGTGCTACACTCGTAGATTCTAATCCAATTTTTACAGATACTAGATCTAACGCTGCTTTGTATACTGCTGATGCCATTCCAGATACGCTAGATCAACCAGAAATTGTTCAAAGTTATTATTTACATGTGATTGATGGTGCTCCAATTGATATTATAACACCAATGTCTGTTTTAAGTAATGGTGGTGTGAGACAATACCCTTTAGAAGATTTTGACACTTACTTAACAAATGCAATAAATTATTCGGTATCACAGGAACCTGGATGGCAACTAAGATATTCTTACACTAATGGTTTAAATAGAGGTACTGCTATGCTTGATTCAAAATTAGACAGTTCTGTATATAGAACTCTTTTTGTTGATGAATATGACTATCGAGCACAGGAACATCCAGATGGTTCATCAACCGTTATTAATACATATTATTTGAAAATTTCTAAAACGTGATCGTATAAATATAATAAAATTAGAGAATACACATGGCCGAGTACGAAGATATTACAATTGATAAAGGATCTGATGTTTCAGTAGAGGTTCATCTTGTTGAAGGTGATGGATCTATAAAAGATTTATCAGGTTATTCTGCCGCCGCAAAATTGAAAAAAACTTACACGTCGGATAGTGACAACACAACCGATTTTTATATTAACATTGTTGATGAATATGGTATAGTGACTATGTCACTCACAAATGAGCAGACTGATGCACTTAAACATGGAAGATATGTGTATGATTTAGAAATTTCTAAATATGACTCAGATACAGAAACTACAGTTATTGAAAGAGTTTTAGAGGGAAGGGCAATTGTAACACCATCAGTTACAAGATAAAAATATGGCAACAAATTATAATAATTGTACAATTGTTAAAGCTATAAGAGTTGGAACTCCAATTCGTAGTATTTCTTCTGGAACTGTTACAAGTTTCGGTGATATTGGAAATATTAGGCAGGCTGCTGTTACACTAACCACTACTTCTACTAATCAATTAGTGGATTCTTTTGACGCATCTACGGCTAATATTATTGAATACTTAACAGAAATTCAAGTAGATGGAAAAGTTCAAGGTTCAAAGCTTTTAGTAATTCATGATGGCTCTGTTGCAAGAGTAACAGAATATGCCGTAATTAGAAGTGATGGTGATTTGGGAGACTTTACAGTGTCCTATCAATCAGGCGCACCGGATGCTGTTCATTTAAACTTTACTCCACATTATGCAAATACAACTGTTAAAATTACAAGAATATTTAACGAATAACAGGATAAAGAATGGCTGATTCATCTATACAAAATTTTATAGTTAAAGGTGGCTTAGAAGTAGCTGACTCAGCGATTTTTGGCGGTGATGTCGTAATTGATAGCTCAGCCAATTTAACTTTAAGCGGTGGAGTTAGTAGCTTAAAATTAGTAGATTCAGGAATCGCAGCAAATCAAGTAATTGTAACTGATGGTTCCGGTAATTTAAATTATGCAAATCCAGATGATATTATATCTTTTCAAATAAATGGTTTATCTGGAGCCGAAAATGGTGATTTATTAATATATGATTCAGATAACGGAAACTTTAGACTAAGTAGAGTCTCAGAACAACATATAATTAACGGAGGCCAATACTAATGGCAACAATTATTAGAATTAAAAGATCGGGAACGTCTGGTAATCCTACCACGCTTGCCGCAGGGGAATTGGCCTATTCCTATCTCCCCGGTACAATCAGTAATGGTGGTGATAGATTATATATCGGAACCGGTACTGAAACAAATGGAGATGCTGCTAATCATGAAGTGATTGGCGGTAAGTATTTTACAACTAAATTAAATCACGCGCCTGGTACGCTAACTGCTAATGCTGCTCTCATAGTTGATTCTTCTAGTAGCATTGATGTATTAAAAGTTGATAATATCAAACTTGATTCATCAACGGTTGCAACTCTAAACGGTAGTGCGTTAAAACTAAATCAAGTACTGGATATGCAAGGAGACAAGATTATAAATCTTGGAACTCCAACAGCTGGAACAGACGCAGCTACCAAAGCATATGTTGATGGAGTAATTGGTGGTGACGCAATCCAACTACAATTTAGTGGTGATGGTGGTACAGGAGATATTACTCTTTCAGATTCTTCTTTTGCTATCACGGGTAGCAATGGAATTACTACTACAGCGTCTGGATCAGGAATTTCAATTGCGTTAGACAATAGCATTTCTGTAAATGATGGTACTCTTGGTGATTGGGTATTCCATGATAATAGAGTTTATGCATCAGATTCAGCTGAGCTTGAAGTTGACAATGTTTTAAAGGTAACATCCCAAGTAACAAAAGCTCTTGGTGATTCAGCAACTAATGTATTCTCGGTTGTTGCATCAGATGGTGCATTATTTGAAGTAAGAGAAAATGGCGATGCAATTATCGGCGGGGTTCTTACAGTTGAAGGAACTGGAACAACAACATTTACTGGTGATGTTGATATTGGTGGTGCATTAACAGTACAAAACGGTGCTAATGTAAACGCTGATCTTACTGGAGATAATCTTACTTTAACTGGCAACCTTACAGTTAATGGTAATACTACACTTGGCGATTCTGCTAATAATGATACAATTTCGTTTGGTGGAAGAGTTGATACAGGAATTGTTCCAACCACAAACAACACATATGATCTTGGTACAGCATCTTTACAATGGAAAGACTTATACGTTGATGGTGTTGGTAATATTGATACAGTTATTTCTGATAAAGTAACAGCAGGTAACTGGAATTTCTATGCAAATAGAGCATATGCAACTGATTCTGCCGCACTTGATATCGATAATGTTCTTACAGTTCATTCATCAACAGCAAAAGCTGCGGGTGATTCAGCAACCAATGTATTCTCGGTTCTTGATGTAAATGATGTTGCTCTCTTCGAAGTAAGAGAAAATGGTGACACTGTCATTGGTGGAACAATCACTGTAAATGGTACAGGCCAATCAACATTCGCTGGATCAGCTACATTTGATGGCGATGTTGACATCGGCGGTTCTTTAACAGTTGCTGGTGACGCCACATTCAATGCTGATATTGCTAATGATAATATGGTTTTGACTGGAAACCTTACAGTCAATGGTAATACAATCTTAGGTGATTCTGCCGATAATGATACTATTACAGTAGGTGGTAGATTTGCTTCAGCTCTAATTCCAGCAACAGATGATACACATGATCTTGGTTCTGCGACCCATGAGTGGAAAGACCTATATGTTGACGGTGTAGCATATATTGATGAAATTTCTGCAGATATTGCTAATATTGATAATATTAGAATTGATGGAAACAAAATCAGTTCAACTGATAACTCTAATCAATTATTCATCGATCCTGCACCAACAGATTCAGCTGGAGGTGACTTAATTGTACAAGGTAACTTGATTGTTCAAGGTACTACAACAACAATTAGTTCTACAGAAGTTAGTATTGGTGATAAAACACTAAATCTAGCAGATTCAGCTGACAATAATGCAGAAGCTGACGGTGCTGGTATCTCAATTGGTTCTTCAAGCTACACAGGAACAGCTGCTGCTATTACTTATGATGGCGCAACTGATACTTGGGACTTTAACAAACCAGTTAATGTTGAATTTGATACACTAGATAGTGCAGTTCAACTTAATGGTGTTGGTCTAGGTGAAGTTATTCATGATGAAATGTCCACATTCTTAGTTGAAGGCGAAGGCATTGATATTACATATAATGATCCGGCCGGTCAATTAACAATCGCGGCTGAACTTGCAACTACATCAAATCCTGGTGTTGCAAACTTTGATTCAGATCAAATGACTGTTACTTCTGGTCAAGTTTCTATTGTAGAGCTAGATGGCGGTACATTCTAAATATAAATAGTTGATAAAGCCGGGGTTTTTACTCCGGCTATAACACCCTTTTTTAAGGATAGCATATGACGACAACGGTATTAAAATTAAAAAAATCCAGCGTTTCTGGTAATATACCTGCAGCAGAGAATTTAGAATACGGCGAATTAGCTATTAACTTCGCTGATGGTAAGTTGTTTTATAAAAACAGCTCTAATGAAATCAAGTCTTTTATTGATTCTGAATTAGTTCAGTCTTTAGTTCAAGACTTATCTTTAGATAGTAGTCAGGTTACGAATTTAGTAGATTCTGCTTATATTCAAGCTAGACAGCTTTTAGTTGATTCAAATTCAGTAATTGGCATTATTAATGCTACAGCAGATAGCACATATGTTCAATCTCGTCAAGATTTTGCTTATTCTTCTTTAACGGGTACACCTAACATACTAGACTCAACTGATGTTTCTGGTATTATTACAACAGATGTTAATCAAACTTTTGTTAACAATTTAAATATAGATGCTTTCACATTAGGTGGTAATGACTCTTCTTATTATTTAAATTACAATAATTTCACTAATACACCTAACGTATTAGACTCAGCTCAAATTATATCTCTTACATCAGGTGCTGGTGCAGCTACTCAAGATTATGTTGATGCAGCAATAGCTGCTTTACCAGATTCAGCGCAAGTTTCTACTATCATTTCTTCTGACGTAGATAAAGCATTTGTTGATGCTCTTAACATTGATGCTGATACACTTGATGGCCAGCAAGGTACTTACTATTTAGATTATAATAATTTCACTAATACACCTACATTATTTAGTGGTTCGTATACTGATCTAACAAATAAGCCAAATATTTTAGATTCAACGGATGTTAATACATTAGTTGATGCTGGTATTGCTAATGTAATTGATGCAGCACCTGCATCATTAGATACTCTAAATGAGTTGGCAGCAGCATTAAATGATGATGCTAATTTTGCATCGACGGTTACAGCACAGATAGCTGCTTTACCAGATTCTGCTCAAGTTTCACAGATTATCACAAATGATGTAGATAAAGCATTTGTTGATGCTCTAGGTGTTGATGCCGAAACACTAGGTGGGCATGATTCTTCGTATTTTGTAAACCAGTTTGACCTTGCTGCAGGTGGTGTTCAAGAAGATGTTGAAGTTGCAGATCAAACTGTAAACATTGGTGAAACAGTATACACTATTGTTGATTCTGATTATGTTCAACAAAGACAAACTGGTGCAAATGTTACATTATACGAATATATTGCTTCAGAAGGTCAAACTACATTTTCAGATAGTGATATAAATGGCAATATATTAGATTATTCTAATGGTGCTGCATTTGTTCACTACAACGGTGTACTTTTACTTACAAGCGATTATACATCTACTGATGGATCTTCTATCACTTTAGATATTGCAGCCGATTCCGGATCCGTAATCGCAATTATGGCTACACAACTAGTAAATGGTAATGTTGCGTTTGGTGGATATGGGTCAGGCGTAACAAGTCAAGATTCAGCTGGTGCTGGATCGTCAGGATCAATTACAGGCGTATGGTATGGAGATACTGCAGTCTTTGCAAGAGGTGCCGCTGGAAAAACAGCGTACGATAATTTGAACACTATTGATATCACGACAACTGGAAATTCTAATGATTTTGGTGATCTAAGTACAAGACGCAGTGAAGCCGCAGCAGGTTCAAATGGATCAAGAGGTTTATATATTGGTGGTAATGATTGGAATACCACTCCTTATACTGTTCCAAAACATATAAAACTTAGTAGTATAGATTTTATCACTTTTGCTTCTTCAGGAAATGCAACCTCATCTGGATCACTGACTCAAAAACGTTACAGACATTCGGCTGCTTCTAATAATGAAAATGTTATAGTTTTTGGTGGTCATGATGGATCAGCCGTATCCGATATTATTTTTAAAATAACTACAGCAACTCTTGGAAACGCTACAAATTCAGGAAGCATTGGTTTTAAATGCTACACGGCGGCTGGTGCTGGCAATAATGATATTGCTCTTAATATAGGAGGTTTGCGGAATGGTAGTTCGGAAAATTTAATTAAATCAGTAGATCCTGCAACAGATGGTGATGCAGTAGACTTTGGAAGATTATCTGACCGTACTTATTTCCTGGCCGCAACTGGATCTACTACTAGATGTCTAATTGCTGGTGGTTATGCAGCTAACTCAGGTATGAGCAATGGTATAGAATATGTGACATTTGCAACACCTGGAAATGCCACTGATTTTGGTGACTTAACAAAAACAAAACATCGTTTTTCTGCAGCTAGCAATAATACAAGAGCCGTATTTGACGGGGGTTATGATAATACCGATGCTTCCAGTTTTTCTAGTAATGTAATAGATTACGTAACTATTGGAATACAAAGTAATGCGGTAGATTTTGGAGACATGAACTACGCTGGTTGGGGTTCTTGCGCAGCTTCAGGAGATTAAGGAAAAAACATGAGTATTACAAGAAGATTTGCAAATTTAGGTAATGCGCTTGATAGTGCTTCTACCAGTCATTTCTTAAGTGTTCTAAATAAAGAAGGTTTATTTAGAAGTGTCCTTTGGACTGAAATTGCAGAAAGACCTAATGTACTAGATTCTGCTGATGTTTCAAGTATCATTATTGCTGACGTCGATAAAGCTTTTGTTGACAGTCTCGGAGTTGATGCAGCAACATTGGGTAATCATGACTCTTCTTATTACTTAGATTATGAAAATCTTGTTAATACTCCGGACGGAGCAGGGGAACCCCTTGCAGAAGGTGAAATTGGGATCACTCCTACAGTTGGAGATATTTCATCAATTGTTGATTCTAATTATGTCCAAGCAAGGCAAGCAGGAGCTGGATTTAGTTTATATGAATACACCGCAACAGATGGCCAAACAACATTTGCAGATAGTGATATAAAAGGCGCTGTATTAGCTTATGCTGATGGGTATGTTTTAGTTCACTATAATGGAGTTCTTTTATCTACAACTGAATACACCGCAACAAATGGAGATGATGTTATTTTACAAGAAGCTGCAGATTCAGGCGCTGTTGTAATGATTGCAGCATTTGTTCCTGGCCAAGCTGCAGTTGTTAATCCATATGCTGCACCCGCGCCGGGTAGTATTGCAGAAGGAGACAGTGCTGGTTCCTATACCGCTGGAGGTAGTGGAGTCTGGTATGGAGATAGAGCTCTTGTTTCTGGTGGATATGTGAAATATAGTTCAGTTGAAATGGTTAACTACATTGATGAATTCTCTATTTCAACAGGATCTAATGCTGCAAGTTGGGGTCAGTTTGGAAGCTTGCTTGGTAGTAGCTCTAATAAATTAAGAAGTCATACTTCATTTTCAGATGGATCGCGCGGTGTGTGGGCTGCAGGAAATGCAACATGGTACAGTGCGACACTTGGTACCCTCTCTAACTATACAGGAGGCATGTGGTATAGAAATACAAACAATTCTGGAGTTGTGTCAGAAGAATTTGGTAATCTGACACCATCGCGATGGAGTGATCCAATGAGCGCTTGCGACGGAACCAATGGTTATATACTTGGCGGCATGAATGCTACCACTCCTAGAGTTGGAGAGATTGAAACTATAGTGGTTCAAACTACTGGAGATGCAACTTCATTCGGAGAATTGGGCATGAGTAACCAAAATGGTGAAGCATCTGGTAATAACTCAACTATAGTTTGTCCACTTTCTTTTGCATATGGCGGTATTGTTGGCCAAACTTCAAAAATAAAATATTTTGCAACTGGAAATCAAGGTAACGCGATTGACTTTGGAAATTTATCCTCTGCATTTGGGAATGTTGGCGCAATATCAGATGATGACTATGTAGTAATGCCAACAACTTCTCCTGCATGGCGCACATCTTCTGATATTATTGAATATGTGACAATATCAACTCCAGGCGCCGCCTCAGATTTTGGTGATCTCAGGACAGCTCGATCAGATTTGTATTCACGGGCTTGCACCACTGGGGATGGAACATATGGTGTAATAGGTCCTAGATATGACCGCACGGCTATTACTGCTGATGAACAAGGGGCATATGAACAAATTACAATTGCGACGCCTGGAAACGCGACATTACACGGCGGACTTGAAAGATTGCACAGCTATAAAGACCATGATATGTGTTCAGGATCTTAATAAGGAATAAAGTAAATGAGTTTAAGTAGAAGATTTGCAAATTTAGGTAAAGCACTCGATAGTGCTTCTACTAGTCATTTCTTAAGTGTTCTAAATAAAGAAGGCTTATTCAAAGTAATTGAATATTCCAATATTTCAGGTGCACCTAATGTACTAGACTCTGCTGATGTTTCAAGTATTATCACAGCAGATGTAGATAAAACATTTGTAGACAATCTAAACGTAAATGCTGATACATTAGATGGCCAACAAGGCACGTACTATTTAGATTATACTAATTTTACGAACACCCCAAATATTTTGGACTCAACACAGGTAAATGCTTTAGTTACAACCGGTGTTGATAATGTTGTTGCATCCGCACCCGCAAATCTTGATACTTTAAATGAATTGGCTGCAGCATTAAATGATGATGCAAATTTCGCTGCAACAGTCACCGGTCAAATTGCAGCGTTACCAGATTCAGGCCAAGTTTCAACTATTATTTCATCTGATGTTGATAAAGCTTTTGTTGATGCATTAAACATTAATGCCGACACTCTTGACGGTCAACAAGGTACATATTATTTAAATTATAATAACTTTACGAATACACCTACAATTCCTCAACTTGGCACAGATTTTATTGATTCTGCTAGAGTTTCAAGCATTATTACAGCAGATGTAGACAAAACGTTTGTTGACAATTTAAATCCAGACGCAGACACTTTAGATGGTCAAGACGGAACATATTATTTAAATTATAATAACTTTACAAATACACCTAATGTACTAGACTCTGCTGATGTTACAACACTTGTTAATACTGGAGTTGCTAATGTAATTGATGCAGCGCCTGCATCCTTAGATACTCTAAACGAATTAGCTGCAGCATTAAATGATGATGCAAATTTCGCAGCAACTGTTACCGCACAGATAGCTGCTCTTCCAGATTCTGCACAGGTTTCAACAATTATTACAACAGATGTAGATAAAACATTTATCGACAACTTAAATGTTGATGCTGATACATTAGATGGCCAAGACGGAACATATTACTTAAACTACAATAATTTCACCAATACTCCTAATGTTCTTGATTCAGGTCATGTAACTGGAATTATTGATGCTGCATATGTTCAAGCAAATCAAACAACTTATTTGGATTCAGCGGCAACAACATCTATTATTGACTCAAGCTATGTTGCTAATAGAGTTACAGTAAGCTCAGGTTTTACAAAATACAAATACAACTCTAGTGCTGGACAAACAGTATATTCAGGTTCTGATTTAAACGGAAATACTCTTTCTTACGATAGTTCAGGAATAATTGTCTTCTATAATGGTGTTATGCTAGATGAAGTTGTTGACTACTCTTTAAGTTCAGGTACAGTGACACTTACAGAAGCTGCAGCAGCAGGTGTTAAAGTTGTAATGGCTACTTGGTCAAGTGAAATTTCAGCTGCTGCTTCTGGATCTAGCGGATCTTCTGGATCAAGTGGCAGTTTAGTAAATGGTGGTGATAGAGGATTAGCTGCAGGTGGATTCCCATCAGGTGTTTCTGGCGCAATGGCAAGCATTGACTATTATGATATCACGACTTTAGGTGATGCTGCTGATTTCGGTGATTTAACCGAAACATCATATGGCAACTCATCTCTTAGTGATGGCACATATGGGGTATTTCACTTAGGCGTTGCTGCTGGTAATACATCTAATATTATAGAATACGTTACAATATCTACTACAAGTAATACATCCGATTTTGGTGATATGCAAGTCGCGACCTCATATTCAGCTTCAACGTCAGATGGCACTTTAGGAGGCATTTTTGGTGGTTCAGCTTCTGGTTATAACAAATATACTATAGACTTAATTACAGTTGCTACGCCAAGTAATGCCACAAGTTGGGCCGCAAATCTTACTTCAAGAAGAACATATGGTGGTGCATGTGGTCATGCTACTAGATCACTTTTCGGAGGGGGTTACGGTGTTCTTTTACCGGGAACAACCAATAATAATTTACAAAGTATTGATTATCTTACTCTTTCAAATTCTGGTGCAGGCGCTTCTGACTTTGGCGATTTAACAGCGCTTAGAACTTATTTTGGATGTACATCTAATGGAACTTATGGATTGTTCGCAGGTGGATTGGCTAACACACCAAATACCGTTAGACAACAATCAATAGATTATGTTACAATAGATACAGCAGCAAATGCTGGCGATTTCGGCGACTTACTTGATTATTATACACATTTGAGTGCATGTGCAAATGAATCTAGAGCAACTTTCACCGGAGGTGACGCTGGAATATCACCATCTGTTTCACAAAACGTGATACAATATGTCATAATAGATACTCCAGGGAATTCTACTGATTTAGGCGATTTAACAACAACACGAAGAATGCATACAAGCACTTCAGGCGCGGCGTCATAAGGAAAAAACTATGGGTATTACAAGAAGATTTGCAAATTTAGGTAAAGCTTTAGATAGCGCTTCGACTAGTCATTTTTTAAGTGTTTTAAATAAAGAAGGTTTATTTAGAGATGTCTTATGGACAGAAATTTCTGGCAGACCTAATGTACTAGACTCGGCTGATGTTTCAAGTATCATTACTGCTGACGTTGATAAGCCTTTTGTAGATGCTCTCAATATTGACGCTGATACATTAGATGGTCAACAAGGTACTTATTATTTAGACTATAACAATTTTACCAATACTCCAAATATTTTGGACTCAGCTAATGTTAACACATTAGTCTCATCTGGTGTTGCAAATGTTGTTGATGCTGCTCCAGCATCATTAGATACTTTAAATGAACTGGCCGCTGCGTTAGATGATGATGCTAATTTTGCTACTACAGTAACAAACTTAATTAATGCTTTACCAGATTCTTCTCAAGTTTCAACTATTGTTTCTACTGATGTCACAAAAACTTTTGTAGATAATTTAAATGTTGACGCCGATACTCTTGATGGACAACAAGGTACTTACTATTTAGATTATAGTAACTTTACAAACACTCCTACTATTCCTGAAATTGGTACAGATTTCCTTGATTCTGCTAGAGTTTCAGCTATTATTACTGCTGATGTAGATAAAGCATTTATTGACGCTCTAAATATCGATGCAGACACTCTCGATGGCCAGCAAGGCACTTATTATTTAGACTATAGCAACTTTACTAATACACCTAATGTACTAGACTCTACTGATGTAAATGCATTAGTTACAACTGGAGTTGATAATTTAGTTGCTTCAGCTCCAGCTTCATTAGACACATTAAATGAACTAGCAGCAGCATTAAACGATGACGCTAACTTTGCAGCAACTGTTACATCTCAAATCGCAGCATTGCCAGATTCAAGTCAAGTTTCTACAATTATTACAACAGACGTAGACAAAACATTTGTAGATAATCTAAACGTAAATGCCGATACTCTTGATGGTCAACAAGGTACATATTACTTAGACTATAATAATGCAACAAATGCACCTAATGTATTAGACTCTTCTGATGTAACATCAATTATTGATGCATCATATATTCAAGCAAATCAAACTAATTACTTAGACTCATCGGCCGCAACAAGTTTAATTGACTCAGCATATGTTGCTAGTAAAGTTTCTGTTGCTTCTGGTTTTGCGAAATATCGTTACCTTGCAACAGATGGACAGACAACGTTTAGTGGTGCAGACACTTTAAGTAACACGCTTTCTTATGATTCAGGCGGCAATGGAATTTTAGTATTCTATAATGGTGTTCTTTTAGATGATAGTGATGATTACACGGCAACAAATGGAACATCAGTTGTATTAGTTGATGGCGCTGATTCAGGTGTTACATTACAGATTACAACGTGGGCTGGATCAAATCAAGCATCACAGCCAGAACCAGAAGCACCTGTCGCTGGAGTTTTCTATGGTGATAGAGCCTTATATGCTGGTGGTAATCTTCCAAGTGGAGCTGGAAATACTAATGTAATTGATTATAGAAACATTACTCTTCTCGGAACCGCGAATGACTTTGGTGATTTAACATCTACGCGAAATGAAGTAGCAGGAACAGGAGATGACACAAGAGGACTTTTCCAAGCTGCTTACATGGATATTGACTATGTAACAATTTCAACAACAAGCAATTCGACTGACTTTGGTAATCTTGCGAATGGCCAAAATGGTGGAGTTGGTGCTGTTGGTGATGGCACATATGCAGTATTTGCTGGTGGATATTTTGGAGGAACAAAAAATACAATAGATCGTGTTACAGTTCAAACTATAGGTAATGCAACCGATTTTGGTGATTTGGGTGATAGCAAATATTATAAATCTGCAATGGTTGGAAATGGAACTAGAGGTGTAATTGGCGGAGGATGGAATGGTTCAACTAGAACAAATCAAATGGAGTACATGACACTATCAACTACAAGCAATTCGACTAACTTTGGAACTTTAAACAGTGCAAGATATGGTCTTGCTGGAGCAAGTGGAACTTATAGTTTATTTGCTGGAGGAAATACTAGCGCATATGTTAACACTATAGATTGGATTCAAGTTGATACTTTAAGTAATTCATCTGATGCTGGCGATTTGACTCAAGCAAGAATGGAACTTGCTGGCACAAGTAATTATTCAAGAGCAGTGTTTGCAGGTGGCATCTATAATAGTGGCGGCTCTGTATATGTAAACACAATTGATTATAGATCTACTGCTGTATCGGCTTTAAACGCATCTGACTATGGTGACTTATCTGTAACTAGAAGACAACTTGGTGCAACATCCGGCGACTAATACGTTATAAATACTATAAAAAAAGAGAGAAGAATTTAAATGTCAATTAACAGACACTTATCCGATTTAGCAAAATCTATAGATAGCGCTTCTCCAGGTGATTTCTTAGGAATTCATGATTCTGGTGGGGGAAACTTTCACCATGTCATCAATGGTGTTTTTGATGTTGTAAACAATGGAACTTCAGCTTACACTTTTACTGGATCTGGTTTTTCGAGTGGATCTGATAATCCCACTCTTTATCTTTACAGAGGACAAAAATATAGATTCAATGTAGCAGCAACCGGTCATCCATTTGAAATTAGATTGTCAAATGGTGGATCTGCATATAATACTGGTGTGATAAATAACGCAGCTGCGGACGGCGCTATAATTTTTGCTCCTGATATGTCTGCTCCAAATAGTCTTGTTTATCAATGTACAGTTCATTCTGGTATGGTTGGTGACATTGTTATTTTAGATAACACATCTTTCTTAGATTCAGCTGAAACTATTAATCTTATTGACTCAGCATATGTTATAGAGAGACAACTAAAAAGTCATGCCATAGGTGGTAAGTACAGATTTGACACTTCAACAACTGCTGGTGATCCTGGATCTGGTGACATTAGGCTCAGCATTGATTGGACTACAGGAATCGAAGGTAATTCTTATTATGCTTATGTTAGCGAAACAGATAAAGACGGAATAGGGATAGCACCTTTACTTGATCAATTAACTGTTTCTACTAATACTAATAAAGCGTTAGTAGTTATTTACAAAGCAGATGCGCCTACAACAAACGCTAAATTTTATGTAACAGGACAAACTGATAATGGTTCTTATAGAACTTTAGATATCACTTATGTTGATAGAGATGCATGGGGTCAAATCTCAAATGGTGATGAAATCTTTATGTCTTTATCTATTGTTGGTGATAAGGGAGATATTAGTGGTAGTATAGATTCAGCTGGTGTAGTTTCATTAGTTGATTCTGCATATGTTCAGGCAAGACAAACCACAGTTGGATCAGGCGGTGGTGGTTTAGACTCAGCTGCCGTTACTAGTTTAGTTGATTCAGCATATATTTCAAATAGATTTCCAACTGGTGGATCATCTACAATTATTGCGCCAATTGCTTTTGCAAGGGTAGCAACAACTTCAAACGGATCAGATAGAGGTATTAGTTGGAGTAACTGGAATTCAGGTACAGGTGAAATGGACTTCACCCTTAGCACCGCTCAACCAGATACAAATTATATCGTTGTTACTGATGCTGAAACATTTGATGATTATTATGTTGGTATTAGTAGTAAAACGGTAAATGGATTCACAGCATCGTTTTACGATGGATCAGGTGTTAGATCACCAAGTCCTGCATCTCCATTTGCAATTATTGTTTATGGATCAACACCAACTCAAAGAATTGCAGGTGATGTCGGCAATTTCCTTGACTCAGCTGCAGTTACTAGTTTAGTTGATTCAGCATATGTAAGCGCTAGATCATCTGGTGGCGGTGGTGCCGGCCTTTCTTCATTTAACATTGTTTCTCAACATATCACATCAAGCCAAGTTGTAGAAAGTGATCAAAATGCATTTTCAGTTGGTCCAACGATTGTTGATAGCAGTGTTACTCTTACAATTAAATCAGGCGCAAGGTACGTGGTAATTTAAATGTCAACAATACGTGTAGATACGATAGTAGATTCCTCAGGATCTGGTCCAGTTGATTTTGAAACAATAGGTAGCCTAAAATTAGGTGCAGACGGATTAGTCTTAAATGATTCTGCCGGGGCTGCACCACATGTTCATAAAATGATTGATTCGTCTGGGGCCCCTTTTCCGTCAGCAGATTCTGGTGCATATAACGGTTTAATGTGGTATGATTCTGCTAATGAGCGTATTAATGTTTGGGTTCCAGTAGGTTGGAGAACTTTTGGTGCTACAAAAGTTGTTCAAGCTACACCATTTATAATGGGTGGTGATCGAGCTATTATGCATATAGGTTGGGACGCCAATGCTAATGATTATAGTACATCAAGAATGGAATATTATAATTTAGACACATATACTAGTGCTAATTATTTCGGTACACTCAATACCATTGATTATAAATATGTTGGTTCTGCTTGGGATCCTAATTCATATGGACTTTTTGCTGGTGGAAGATATGATGCTACATATGCTTTATATAATTATGTAAGATGGAAAGCAATTGCAACAACAGGAAATGCTGCATCTTTTGGATCACTTGATACTTTACGGAATAATTTGCAAGGTGTAAGTGACACAACGAGAGCAGTGTTTTGTGGTGGTGGTTCAGGCACAAATGGGAATACCGCTAATAATCAAATGCAATATTATACCATTTCTACCTCTGGTACTACTACAGACTTTGGAGATTTAACTGCAACAAACAATTACCTAGGGTGCAATGGAATCATGGATGGAACATATGGCCTGATTTTTAATGGTAATAACACTAATATTGATTACATAACTATTCAAACCACTGCTAATGCTACATCTTTTGGAAGTACTCCTGATAGCAGAAATAACATGTCTGGAGGTTTTGACGGAAGCAGAGGAATATTGGGTGGCGGTCCTCCTATTAGTAGCGCTTATACCACGTATTATGTTGAAATTCAAACGCCAGCAAATGCTACTAACTTTGGAGATTTAAATAATTGTGGAAATGGCGCAAGAGGCGGACAAAACAATGGAACAATCGCAAATTTTGCTGGAGGATATGATGGTAGTGATCGTGTTACTTCTATTGATTCATTTACTGTTCAAACTCCAGGAAATGCTACTAGCTTTGGAAATCTAACCGTAAAATCACAATATGGCGCTGCATGTTCAGGCAGTTCTTCATAAAGGAATAATTTAAATGAGTGAAATACAGGTTGAGAATATAACAGCTAAAGACAGTAATTCAGCTCCTAATTTTGCTGGAGGAATTACTTTTGGTGGTCTTTCTGCTGATAGCGCTATTCCTGGTTTATTAACACCATCTCTTACAGTTTCAAATATTGAACCTGATAGTGCTACTGTTACAAGAGGAAACTTTTGGTTTAATGATAGCGGTTCTGGCACATTATCTCTATATAATGATGGTGCATGGTGGACATTAGGTGGGTCATCTGCATCGGCTGGAGCAGGTGGTGCAATTGCCTGGTATGGAGATAGAGCTGTTCATTCATGGGGCAGTTATTCAGCTGGGCCATTGTATTATTGGTCACTGACAACTTATGCAGCAGCTTCTTCATTTGGTTCATTACCTTCAGGTACAAGGCGAGCAACAACGCTTTCTTCTGCGACATATGGTCTATGGTGTGGGTTAGAAGCTGACACAGATGGTATAGAGTACGTAACAATATCAACCCCAGCCGATGCAACATCGTTTGGAAATTTGACACAGTTCAGAGAGGATGCGCCAGGTGCATCTAATGGTGTTATTGGTTGTTTCGGTGGTGGCTATGAGTCAAATTATGGAACAAGTTTGAGTCCAACTGTTATAGATTACGTTACAATAGCAACTCCAAGTAATGCAACCGATTTTGGCGATATGTCTTTTTCTAGATTCCAAGGCGCTGGGTGCGCAGATGCGACTCGAGGAATATTTGGTGGAGGGTGGAACCACGCTGCGTCAACTCAATCTAATGTAATTGACTATATTGAATTTAATACCCCAAGTAATGCTACGGACTTTGGAGATTTGACCGTTGCGAGAAGAATGTTTGATGCTTGTTCAGATCCTACTTATGGTGTTTTTTGCGCGGGTTCAACCCCCACCGCTAGTAATGTTTTAGATTATATAACTATTCAAACGACAAGTAACGCAACTGATTTTGGTGATTTATATGGTGGCAGTATAATGTATAACGGTGCAGTTTCTAATGGAACAGATGGATTTGCATTCGGCGGGGTCGACAACACGTATAGTAATCAAAGTAATATATCCACATTTACTATTGCAACACCAGCAAACGCTACCTTATTTGGCTCAATGTCAGCTAACAATCACTCTAAAGGGTGTTCAGGGAATTCTTAAAATATTAAAAATTAATTAGGAAAAAGTGAAATGTCAACATTAAAAGTAAATAAATTTACAGGCACAGTAAATGCAACAAAAGGCATTAAAACAGGTGGTGGTAAACTTCTAATTGATTTTACTGTAGATAGTTCTGGTGGTTTACCAGATTCTGCAGGTGCAGGCGGAACAGCAGAACCGGGTAATTGGTTCTGGGATTCTGACAATTCACAATTAAAGTTTTATGTTGATGATTCAAATGGATGGTTTGATTTAAATCTTACAGATTCTTCAGGTGCTGGCCCAGGTCCCTTTGCTGGATTTACAGGGCCTTTGCAACCTGAAACAGCAAATATTCCAGCGGGTGATAGTTTAGCATACTGTTATCCTGGAAATGGGTTTAACCAAGCAATTGGAGGTAGACCTTATTGTTCTGGTGAAACACAATTCTTCACAACGACCGGCCCCCTTATTGGAGGTTGGTTTGTTCATACTGGTGGATATAGTACATCGCCTGGAGCAACTCCTGTTGCAACAAGTGGTTATATGTACATGAACTTTCCTCCTGGAAATACTGATGCTCCATTTTATAATATTCCCACGACGACAACAGGCACCTTGGACCAATCCGCTGGAGAAGTTGGGACATCTAATATTTATGATAGCGCTGACGTACAAATAAACACTGTAACAAATACTCCGGCCGATTACAGTTATATTAATTATAATAGTTACTCTCATGCTACATCCTGGCCAGCTCATATGAGTTTAGGATTGACCCAGTCAAATAGTACTAATGGTTTTTCATTGACAAGTTTTCCACAATTTAAAGAAATAACTAAAATTGAAACAACTTTCAGTTCTGCTGAACTTGGGGATAACGGTAATTCATCATATGAATTTAGACGCGGTGATTTGCTAGCAACTTGGTGGGTGAGGCGTAATGATATGACATTATCGCATGCAACCTATGAAAGTGCTTTGGCCCGAGTTCAATCTGATGCTACAAAAGCGATTCATAGAGTAGATCTTTATCAATTATACTATAAGAAATTATAAGTCATCACAGGATTATAATAAATGTCAACAATTATTGTAGATGAAATTTTAGATTCTGATGGCGGATCAATTAATTTTGTTGACGGTTTTACTATTCAAGGTAATTCTCTTAGCAATATTAATTTTATGCGTGTTATTGACTCAGCTGGCCCACCTTATGATTCAGCTGGCCAATCCGGCGCATATAATGGGTTATTATGGTACGATGATTCAAGTGAAAGAATGAATATTTTAACACCTATTGGTTGGAAAACTCTTTCAGGTACAATAACAAATTATCCGGTTATAGCTAATTATTATGGAGATAGAGCTGTAGTGGCTGGTGGAGATTTATATAATGCGGGGCAAACAACTCAAATAAACTATTTTAGCATAGCTAATATTGGTAATGCATCTGATTTTGGCGATTTATCCACTGCAACTGATCAGCACGGAAGTGGATCAAATGGATCAATAAAGGTAATGTTTGGTGGAAATAAACCTGGTGTTGGATATATTCAAGATATGACGTACATCACTTTTTCAACTTTGGGCAATTCTCAAAGTTTTGGAACTTTAGGTAATGGTAATAGAACTGCTAGTGGTGCTAGTGATGGTGACCTTTGTGTCTATGCCGGTGATATAAGTTCAGGATCTGTTTCGAGTAATGCTATAAGATACTTTGCATTTACTAATTTCACTAGTGTATCATCATTTGGAAACTTGCAAAATTATAGAGGAGACTTAGCTGTCTGTTCAGATGGCACATATGGAACATACGCGGGTGGACGGAAACAAGATCCAAGTACTAATGGAAATGAAATTGATTATATTACGATTCAAACCCCCTCTAATGCAACTGATTTTGGTGATATAACTGTAAGTGCTAGATCAGGTTTAAGAGGGTGTTCTGATGATACGCGCGGATTGCATTTTGGCGGTGGGGGTACTAATATTATAGAATATATTACAATTGCTGTACCAAGTAATGCAACTGACTTTGGCGATTTGGGAAAGGAAAACGGAGACACTGCATGTGCATCAGATGGAACATATGCCTTTTGCTCAGGTGGGAATCGTTATATTGATAGCTATTATCTATATCAAGAAAGCAACGTAATAGAATATGTAACTATTCAAACTACAGGCAACGCTACTGATTTCGGAGATCTTTTAATTGCAGTAGATGATGCATCAGCCGAATCAGGAAATTAATGATATGTCTGAAATAAAAGTATCTAAAATAAAAGGTAAAACAGGAATAAATGGTGGTAAACCTAATATCGCTTCATCATTTACAATTGGTGGATTGAGTCTAGATAGCGCGTATGGTGCAACAGGTGAAGGCACTATTTTAAATAGAGGTATCATAAATTCAAATACTTTACCAGATTCTGCAGAAGTTGAACGTGGCAATTTTTGGTACAATGATAGTGGTGCAACTCCAACTCTTTCCATGTTAGTAGATCCTGCTGAAAATCGGTGGGTAACTTTAAATGGCACAGAATGGAGTGGATTATCAGGTGGTGGTGGATGGTATGGAGACAGAGCAGTAATTGGTGGAGGATACACTACCACTAGTCAATATAATGAAAATGGTATAGATTATAAAAGCATTACTGTTTCATCTGCAACTGCAACTGATTTTGGTGACTTAACAGTTGCAAGAGTAGGCGTATTTTCTGGGTCTGATGGAACAACTGGCGTGTTTTATGGTGGTTATGCGCAAGGTGTTACCAACAGAGATACTATGGATTATGTTACTATTGCCACACCTGCAAATGCTACAGATTGGGGAGGAACTTTAAGCGCTGGGTCAAGAGAGGGTGGGTCTTATTGTGATGGATCATATCATGTTACCGGAGGCGCAATTTATAATAATGATAATAATAATGCTAATAGAATAGATTATTTTACTACTACTACTGGATCTAGTTCTTCTCAATTTGGAACTTTAACAGTCACAGCATATCACCGAGCGTGTGCGAATGATGCAACTAGAGGATTGTTTGGAGGAGGATCTTTTTGGGATGGAAGCACCAACACTTATCAAAATACTATAGATTATATTACAACAGCAACTACAGGTAACGCAACCGATTTTGGTGATCTGACGTATGGCAGAACTAATTTAACAGGAACATCTAGTACCACAACTGCATTTTGGATGGGTGGCACCACTAATTCAACCAACCATGAACTTGTTATTGATTACGTAACTATTCAAACAACCGCGAACGCTGCAGATTGGGGTGACTTATCATTGTCTATTCGTTCAGCAGGTGCTACGTCAGATGGTGTTGATTACGCCTTATGTTGTGGTGGTAGTGCATCTTGGGGTAGTACCGAGAGGATTGGTAGATTTAGCATGACAACTTCCGGGAACGCTGCAGATTTTGGTGACTTAGTTAGAGATAGGACGTCAAATCCTGCTGGCAGTACATCAGGTGATTAATGAGGAAATTTAAATGACTTTAAAAGTAAATAAAATTACTGGTATTGTAGATATGCCTGATGGCGTAACATTTAAAGGAAGTTCTTTAGATTATAAATTTACAGTCAATGACTCTAATGCTAGTCTTCCAGATTCTGCAGGTGCAGGCGGAACAGCAGAACCTGGAGATTTCTGGTGGGATTCTGGACAATCATCATTAAGAATGTATGTTAATGATTCTGCCGGATGGTTTAAAATTGGTCTTACAGATTCCTCTGGAACATCAGCTGGTGGTGCTGCTGGACGATCAACACCAGAAGCTTTAGTTGGAACTTTTGCAACATCTGATGATACGTGGGCAGTTGGCGATACTGTTAACTATACAACATCTAATTATTCTCCTTCTTATAGCTATTATTCATTTTCTCCATCATATGTTCTATTTCCAGTTAGAAATGGTGTTGAGTTTAGAATAAAATTATATGGTGGATCTGGTGGGAGTGTAGGAGGAAATCCTAATTTTGGTGGAAATGCAAATGGTGGCATTGTAGATGCAACTGTAGATTTATCAGCATATGCAGATACTGATTTATACATCTATTTAGGTGGGGCTGGTCAAAACTCATCAAGCTCAATTGATGGTTCATCTGGTAGACCTTACGGAGCTGCAGGTCAAAATGGTGGTGGACAAGGTGCAGGAACTAGAGGTCCTTCTGGTGGAGGAAGAACAGATTTAAGAACAAGTACTTCTACTACAAGTGAGCTCATGGTAGCAGCTGGCGGTGGCGGTGGCTGGGGCAGTTATGGTACAAGTAGCCAACGGGTAAATGGTTACGCTGGTCTTTCTGGATATACCGGTTCGTATGCTAGAGATAACGGCGGTGGAGGAGGTGGATATTATGGAGGAAATGCTTCTTCTGCAGATGATGGGTCAAATGGTGGTACTGGAAGTAATTACATTGCAAGTGGTATACTTGTAACCTCACATCAAAATAGCACATATGGTGGGACATCGGGTGGTAATCAAGGTAATGGTTATTTTTCAATAGAAGTGATTTCTGTATCATAATATAAATTATTAAACATAAAAAACGTATAAATATAATTAAAATTAAGCAAGTTTAGAGGTAACTGCAAATGGCAATGAGTAAGAACAGGTATTTAGCTGATATCGGTACAGCCGTTGACAGCGCAGTCGCAGGTAATTACTTAACAGTAGATGATTCAGGCGGCGTATTTAATCAAGTAGATTGGAGTAATATTACAAATACTCCTAATATTTTAGATTCAGCTGATGTTATAAATGTTATAGACTCTGCTCATGTTAATGCTAGAGTTGACTTATCATCTTACGCTACAACAACATATGTTGACAATCAAATCACAAGCGTTATTGATGGTGCACCTGGTGCTCTTGATACTCTAAACGAGTTAGCAGCAGCAATTAATGATGATGCTAGCTTCGCTGCCACAGTTACTCAACAAATAACAGAACTGCCAGATTCAGCTCAAGTTTCGACTATTATTACCTCTACAGTCGATCAAACTTTTGTTAATAATCTTAATGTTAATGCTGATACGTTGGACGGCCAGCAAGGCACATATTACACAAACTATACAAATTTAACAAACACTCCAAATGTTTTAGATTCTGCTCAAATTGTTTCACTAGTTGCTAACGCTGGTAATGTTACTCAATCATATGTTGATGCAGCAGTAGCTGCTCTTCCAGATTCAGCACAGGTGTCTGGCATTATTACAGCTGATGTTGATAAGACATTTGTTGATAACTTAAACGTAGATGCTGATACTCTTGACGGCCAAGATGGAACATATTATTTAAATTATAACAACTTTACCAACACACCAAATGTACTTGATTCAGTTAACGTTAATGCATTAGTTGATGCTGGAATTACTAACTTAGTTGATGGTGCGCCAGCTTCATTAGATACACTAAACGAACTAGCCGCTGCTTTAAATGATGATGCTAATTTAGCATCAACTCTAACAGCTCAAATTGCTGCATTACCAGATTCTGCTCAAGTTTCAAGCATCATCACTTCAGACGTTGATAAAACTTTTGTTGATAACTTAAACATAGATGCTGACACACTTGATGGTCAGCAAGGTACATACTACTTAAACTATAATAACTTTACAAACCAACCTAGTATCCTTGATTCTGGGAATGTTACAAATATTGTAGATTCTGCTTATGTAAGAGCAAGAGGATGGGATTCTGCTAATACAACTTCATTGGTTGACAGTGCTTATGTATACGCCAGAGGATGGGATTCTGCTAATACAACTTCATTAATTGATAGTAACTATGTCGATGCAAGAGCAACCTCTAACGCAGGATTCGGGTTGTTTAATTTTGTGGCTACAGCTGATCAAACTGCATTTACTGGTGCAGATGCAGACTCTGCAACATTAGCATATACAGCCGATAATATTATGGCATTCTATAATGGTGTTCTTTTATTGCCGACACTTGACTATACTGCAACAGACGGAACAACATTTACTTTAACAGAAGGTGCTGATTCTGGCGCGAACATTACAATTGTAAAATTTGGTGCGGGTGCAGCTGGGTCAGTATCAGGTGTATCTTCTGGCCCAACACTATTTACAGCAGCCGGAATGGGCAATGTCTACCAAAACTTAGGAAGTAATTCTGGATCAAGTTTACCAGGTGGTTCTTTAGAATGGGGTTATGCATCAAGATCTGACTTTTATGATTCCGCTGGTGCAGGCGGTTGGTTCTTCGACTGGTGGGAACATCCTCAAGGCGTTGCAACCCCTCAGCCAGATTATACTGGTTTAGCACTTGCGCTTCCTAACGGTGATAATTCCCCAGGTGCTTATCAAGGTACTGAAGGTGACCTTACTTACGCAGCAAACTTACCTGGGATTTTCTTGGTAATAGAAGATGTTGATTTTTACGTTAGTGGAGTTCAGCAAACACAAGTACCAGGACCACTTTATATCCGCTCATCACGAAGTAGTGATTACAGTGGCGGGACACAAGGGGGCGGTGAAAACCACGTCTTCTTATCATTTCAAGCCCAATATCCTGTGCACGGAGGTTCAGCTGATTGGGCTGACTTTGGGGATTTATCAGCCATAAAAAATCAGCTCCAAGATGGTCCAGGCCTCGTCACAAGAATAGACTTTACTATTCGTGATACTAGTAGTGATACTACTGATTATAACGGTCTATATTATGGAAACGGCACAGATCCTTTATGGAATAATATTGGTGATAGATTTAGTATCATCAGAGGAGCTCGTAACACAAGTGAAGATTTCACTCGTAGAAATAGTGGGACCGCAACAGGTGAAATCGATGGATATGGAATTTCTGTAGAAAACCTCGGACCAGCAACTTAAAGGAATAATTTAAATGGTAACTAGAAATAGATATTTAGCTGATCTAGGTCATGCGATAGATAGTGCTACAGCAAATAATTATTTAACAGTAGATGATTCAGGCGCATCATTTGAAAGTATTCAATATTCTCAAGTTGTAAATGTTCCAAATATTTTAGATTCAGCTGATGTTATAAATGTTATAGACTCTGCTCATGTTAATGCAAGAGTAGATTTATCTGCATATTCAACAACAAGTTATGTTGATACTGAAATTAGCAATTTAATTGGCGGTGCACCGGCTAACCTTGATACTCTAAATGAACTAGCAGCAGCAATTAATGATGATGCGACATTCCAAACTACTATTACAAACCTAATTAATGCATTGCCTGATTCTGCACAGGTTTCAGCCATTATTACGTCAGATGTTGACAAAGCATTTGTAGACGCTCTAAATATCGATGCAGACACTCTCGATGGTCAACAAGGCACATATTACACAAACTATAACAACTTATCTAACACACCTAATGTTTTAGATTCAGCTCAAACTTTAGCTTTAGTTGCAGCTGCAGGAAACGTTACTCAAGCATATGTTGATAATGAAATAGCAGCTCTACCAGATTCTGCTCAAGTTTCAGGTATTATTACTGCTGATGTAGATAAAGCATTTGTTGATGCTTTAAATGTTGATGCAGATACTCTTGACGGTCAAGATGGAACATATTACTTAAACTATAATAACTTTACTAATACTCCTAATGTCCTTGATTCAGTCAATGTTAATGCATTAGTTAATGCTGGTATTGCTACCGTAGTAGACGCAGCTCCTGCTTCTTTAGACACATTGAATGAATTAGCAGCAGCGATTAATGATGATGCAGCATTTAATACGACTATTACAAACCTAATTAATGCATTGCCTGATTCATCTCAAGTATCTGGCATTATTACAGCTGATGTTGATAAAGCATTTGTTGATGCATTAAATGTAGATGCTGATACATTAGACGGCCAACAAGGCACGTACTATTTAGATTACACTAATACAACAAATAAGCCTAATATCCTTGATTCAGCTAATATTACAAGTATTGTAGATTCAGCTTATGTAAGAGCTAGAGGATGGGATTCCGCTAATACCTCTTCAGTAGTGGATTCAGCTTATGTGTTAGCTAGAGGATGGGATTCTGCTAATACTACATCATTAATAGATAGTTCGTATATTTCAGCAAGAGTTACACCAAACGCTGGACTTTCCACATTTACATATAACACAACATCAGGTCAAACTTCCTTCACCGGTGCAGATGCTAACTCTGCAACATTAGCATATAATACTGGTAGCATCTTAGTATTCTACAATGGTATTCTAATGAAAAGCGGAGATGACTATACTGCAACTGATGGAACAACAATTACGCTAACAGATGGTGCTGATTCTGGTGGTACAATGTCAATCTTTAACTTTGGTGTTGGACTTACTGGTTCAAGTGGAAGCGCTGTATCATTCTCTTGGGGCGGGGATAGATGGGTTCAATTTGGTGGTTGGCGTTCCCCTCTTGGTTCAGGTACAAATGAAAATAGTATGGAATATAATAGCATTTCTACACCTGGAACAACCTCTGACTTTGGTGATTTGACTCTTGATCGGTTTAGAGGTTCTACTGCGATGAGTGATACTAGTAGAGGTGTAATTGCAGGTGGTCGTAGTTCGACAACTACTCAGCAAATGGATTATATTGCCTTTGCTACTACAGGAAACGCTACATCATTTGGTCTTAGCAAACCTTCTTCTTCAGGAATATATGGTCACGCTTCCGTATGTGACGGAACATATGGCGTAATCGCTAATGCGGGATGGGATATCATTAATTTAACTAATACTTTACAGTATATTACAATTCAAACTACTGGCAACTCTGCAGACTTTGGTGACGTTGCAGTAAATACAGGTAATCCTTCATACATGGCTGGAGTGTCTAATGGAACAACTGGAGTATTTGCTGGAGGTAGACGATCACCAAATCGCGACCAAATGCAATACATAACTATAGCTACACAAGGTAACGCTACTGACATGGGTAATTTAACTTTAGCAAGAAGTGATATTGTTGGAGTAAGTGATACTACATATGGTGTCTTTATGGGCGGTGACGACCCAGACATCGGCCCGGCATTTAATACAATTGATTATATTACAATATCATCTACAGCAAATGCGACTGACTTTGGAGATTTGAACCAGGCTAGATCAAATGCAGCAGGTGCTTCAGATGGAACATACGGGGTTTATTTAGGCGGTGCACAAAATGAAGGTTTAGGGTATCAATATAATACTGTTCTTCAAATTAGCATTGCAACACCTGCAAATTCAACTCAGCAATCAAATGCAACTGCTAACTATAAAGCAGACCATTCAGCTGCTTCTGGAACACCATAATTTAAACATATATATAATTTCATATCATAACTAATAGGATTTTTCATAATGAGTGAAGAAATTGCAACAACTAAAGAAGAACAACAAACTACTTCTTTAATTATTAATGATCAAGTGACTTTTAACATGCCAACTGTGACAAAGGATGTTATTAATCCTGTTGCAGTTGCAAAAGTGAATGAAGGTCTTCCTGAAATGGATGCCAAAACAAGGCAGTTTGACAGAAACAATTCTCAAACTACCTTGTCTATGATGTCTATCACCATGCTCAACGGCCATTCGCCAATGAGAATGATGAGACAGACAATGGCTGAAACTGAAAAAAGAAAAATGGCTTTAGCTGAAGCTCAAGTAAGTCACGCAAAAGCTAGGAAACAAATTGATAAACTGCATGATATGTTGGAAAAAGATCCTGATGATGAGGTGCTACAAGCAAGATTAAGACTAGCTTTAGTTAGTATTACTAGTCTTGAAAGCAAAATTAATGGATCATTTAAAGACATTGCAACTTTGATTGATACGTATGAAGCGATTAAAGAAAAAAATGGTATTGATGATTGGGATGAAGAATCTTATGAACGTGAGGAAAAGCGTCACCATGTCCGCCGTAGTTTTGAACTTATGTATCGTAACTTAATGGATGGTGGTCGTGCTAGTACGTCTACTATTGAATATATGCAACAATATGGTGTGCACCCACAAGTAGGTCATGCTGAAGTAAGCGGTTATATTGCAAGTGTTAATCAGCGAATTGCAAATCACCAATTACTACACTCAAATGATTTAGAAGAATTTTTAGATAAAATGGCTGATAAGTATTACAAGAATGCAGATAAAACAACTGAGCGTATTTTTGGAAAAACTGATATTCTTAATACTGGTTATATGAATCTTTTACCAAAGAAAGAAGAAACAGAAGAAACCAAAGAGGAATAAAATGGCTGTTATTAAATATAAAATGACAATTAATGCTGCTGGAAGACGTGAAGTTCCAGGGTATGTCGATGATAGAGGGCACTGGGGCAATAAGCAAGGTTGGTTTATTGGCTGGGCTAATTTAGATGGATTATATTATATTCCAGCTGAAAATGCTGTGCCTTTAACTAGAGAAGAATTTATTACATATTGTACTGATTCTGGTCATACAACTCAACCTGAAGATTGGGAAGAGATAAATCCTGGTGAGACATGGGAAGCACCAGATTGTGGTGCATGGTATGATGCTTTCGTAGCTAAAAACGGATAATTTAAACTACTAGAAGTCTTACTATTATAAATACTAATAATAAGACTTCATAGTAGGATTTTAACATGGCCGGTCCATCATCACGAGAAACCTTAATTGAGTACTGCCTTCGTAGATTAGGTGATCCAGTAATTGAAATTAATGTTGACCCTGATCAATTAGAAGATCGTGTAGACGAAGCGCTACAGTATTATCAAGAGTTTCATTCAGACGCAACAGTTAAAACTTATTTGAAGCATCAGGTAACAGCCTCTGATGTTTCGAATGAGTATATTTCTGTTTCTGATAGTGTTATTTTTGTTAAAAAACTATTCCCCATTTCTTCATCATTTAATAACTCAATAAACTTTTTTGATATAAAATATCAAATGATGTTAAATGATATAGCTGATTTGCAAAATTTTGCGGGGGATTTAGCCTATTACGATCAAATGCAACAATACTTATCCCTTTTAGATATGAAATTAAATGGCACACCTCAAGTTAATTTTTCTAGAAGACAAGGTAGATTATACATCCACGGAGATTTCCAAGATAAAGATATTCAAGCTGATGATTATATAGTTGCTGAAGTTTTACAAATAGTAGATCCTGAAACACATACGTCAGTTTATGACGATATGTGGCTTAAATCATACACTACTGCGCTTATCAAAAGACAGTGGGGTGCAAACCTTATTAAATTTGAAGGTATGCAATTACCAGGTGGTGTACAATTAAATGGTCGTCAAATATTTGAAGACGCTTTAAATGATATTGAACGTCTTGAAGAAAGAATAAGACTTGAACAGGAATTGCCTGTAGATTTCTTTGTGGGGTAAGTTATGGCTATTAACCCATATTTTATGGATACCCAATCGCAACAGCATCTCTATGAAGACCTTATCATAGAGTCTGTTAAGATATATGGCCGCGATACTTATTACATTCCAAGAGAAATTGTAAGTTATGATGAATTATTAAACGAAGATATCCCTTCAAAATTTCCTCATGCATATAAAGTAGAAATGTATATTGATGACATCGATGGTTTCGGTGGTGAAGGTGATATATTTACAAAATTCGGCGTAGAAATAAGAGATGCTGCAACCTTTGTTGTATCAAGACGAAGATGGCGTCAAACTACATCTAGAAGTGAAATAGTTTGTGATAGACCAAGAGAAGGTGATTTAATTTATCTTCCTATGTCTAAATCACTATTTCAAATTATGCATGTAGAACATGAAGTTCCATTCTATCAATTAAATAATCTTCCAACATATAAAATGAGATGTGAGCTATTTGAATATAGCGGCGAGGATTTAGACACAGGTGTTCCAGACATTGATGGAATTGAAAGAAGTTACGCTTATACTTATGATTTACAATTAGATAGTTCAGGCGTTGGTGATGGATTCGAACTCAATGAAAATGTAACCATGACTCTTTCAACTGGAGTTGAATTAACAGGTGAAGTTTCAGCATGGTCAGATTCAGATAATGTTTTAAGCATTATTCATCTTGGAGCATCAGATGGAGATTACCATGAACCTCCAACTGGAGGAGTAGTCGTTGGAAGTATTGTTAGAGATTCTGATGGAAGTGGCACATCCATTTACTCTAGAGTCTTAATAAATAGTTGGTCTGAAGATAATAAGTTGGATGAAAGAGAACAAAACGAAATCTTTGAAGGTTTTGAAAATGATTTTCTTGATTTCACTGAATCAAATCCATTTGGAGATCCAAGCTAATGTTTGAATATTTTTATCATCAAAGAATAAGAAAGTCGGTTTCTATATTTGGGTCGCTATTTAATAATATTTACGTCGTAAGAAAAGCTAATGATGGAAGCTCTAATAGCCAGATTAAAGTTCCATTAGCATATGCACCAAAAGATAAGTATATTGCACGTCTTCAAAGTAATCCTGATTTATATAATGATACAAAGGTTGCATTAAAGCTTCCAAGAATGTCATTTGAAATCACTAGTTTACAATATGATGCTGAAAGAAAACTACCTAAAACAAATAATTTTAGAGTAAACAGCGGATCAAATACATCTTCAACAAAGTTTTTTACACCAGCGCCATATTTAATTAGCTTTCAAGTTAATGTGTATGCTAAAACGCAAGATGATGCTTTACAAGTTGTGGAGCAAGTCTTACCGTATTTTAATCCACAATATACATTATCCTTTAAACCGTTCAATGATTACCCAACTGTAAAAGAAGATATTTCTATTGCTATTCAAGGAGTAACTTTTACAGATGATTTTGAAGCAAGTTTAGAACAAAGAAGAACAATTATATACTCACTTGATTTTGAAATGAGGACAAATTTTTACGGTCCAATTAATGATTCGTCCATAATTAACACAGCCATCACGGATTTTTATATTATAGGTCCTGATTCTGATGGTAAAGTTTCAACTATCACTACAACTCCTACACCAGTTGGAGTAAGTCCTGATAGTGATTATGGTTTTAATAATGAAATAGAGACATACTATGAATGATTCTGATGAAAAAGCACATAATGATTTCGAACTAGCAAGACAAAATTATCACGATCTTATAGTAAAAGGTCAAGATGCATTAGACGATATGATGGAAGTTGCTAGGATGTCTGAACATCCAAGAGCATTTGAAGTATTGTCTACAATGTTGAAATCTATAGCTGATATCAATGGCGACTTAATTGCTCTTCACAAAAAGAAAAAAGAATATGATAGGCCAGATCCAAAAGCAATTGCATCTGGATCTACAACTAACAATTTATTTGTAGGTTCTACAACTGAATTACAAAGAATGTTAAAAGGTGCTAAAGAAGAAGTCGATAACGTAATTGATATAACAAGTAGAATTAAAGATGATCCAGAATGAAAGTTATCTAGGCAACCCAAACATTAAGAAAGATGGCGTTAGTCAAGATTGGACTAATGAACAGGTTGGTGAGTATGCTAAATGCATGCAAGATCCAGTGTATTTTGCTAGAACGTACTGTAAAGTTATTTCTCTTGATAGAGGCTTAGTTCCATTTGAACTTTATCCATATCAAGAAAGAATGTTTAAACAATTTAATGAGCATAGGTTTAATATTGTTTTGGCATGTCGCCAATCTGGTAAATCTATTTCATCAGTTGCTTATATTTTATGGTATGCGATTTTCAATCCAGAACAAACTGTTGCGGTGTTAGCTAACAAAGGTGCAACAGCGCGTGAGATGATTGGGAGAGTCACTCTAATGCTTGAGAATCTCCCTTTCTTTTTACAGCCAGGGTGTAAGTCCGTTAATAAAAGTAGTTTAGAGTTTAGTAATAACTCTAAGATAGTTTCTGCTTCTACATCTGGATCGTCTATTCGTGGTATGTCAGTAAACCTACTTTATTTAGACGAATTTGCTTTTGTTGAAAGAGCTGGAGAATTCTACACATCAACATATCCTGTTGTTTCTTCCGGTAAAGATACTAAAGTTATAATCACCTCAACAGCTAATGGGATTGGTAATGTCTTTCACAAGATATGGGAAGGCGCAGTACAAGGAACAAATGAATATAAATCTTTTAGAGTTGATTGGTGGGATGTTCCTGGAAGAGATGAAAAGTGGAAAGAGCAAACAATTGCTAACACGTCTCAAATTCAGTTTGATCAAGAATTTGGAAATACTTTCTTTGGTACAGGCGACACATTAATTAATGCCGACACCTTATTATCTTTACGTAGAAAAGACTATAAAATGATAACAAAAGAAGGTGTTAAAATTTATGAAGAAGCTGATAGAAAACATAATTATATTATGTTAGTTGATGTTGCGAAAGGAAGAGGACAGGACTATTCTACATTTAACGTAATCGATATTAGCTCTAAGCCATTTAAACAGGTTGCTGTATATCGCAACAATCTTATCTCTCCATTACTCTTCCCTAACATTATTTATAAAATAGCGAAATCCTACAATGAAGCTATGGTCGTCATAGAATCTAATGATGCTGGACAAGTTGTTTGTAATGGCTTATATCATGATTTAGAATATGAAAATATGTTTGTAGAATCTACAATTAAATCAGATTCTCTTGGAATTAATATGACAAGAAAAGTGAAAAGAATTGGTTGTTCAGGTATAAAAGATTTACTTGAAGAAAATAAACTAGATATTGTAGATGAAGATACTATATTAGAAATTTCAACCTTTATTGCTAAAGGTCAATCTTACGAAGCTTCTGATGGAAATCATGACGACTTAATGATGAATCTTGTCTTGTTTGGTTACTTTATTGGTACAGTTTATTTTGGTGAGCTTACTGATATTGATATAAAACAAATGATGTTTGAACAAAGAATGGAAGAAATTGAAAGAGATACTGTTCCATTTGGTTTTTATGACAATGGATTACAAGATATACCAGAAAAGAAAAAAGATGATCCGTGGCAATTAGAGTACGAAGATGAATTGTTTCTTAATTTTTAAAAATTATAAATAGTTATAATTGAATATTCGTATTATGTAAAAAACTTATAATTGCTTTAATGGAAAAGGAAGAGACACATGGCAGTAAATCCATCAGCGTCTCCGGCAGTAGTCGTAAGAGAAGTAGATCTTACTAGTGTTGTTCCAGGAATTACTACACCGGCCGCAGGCTATGTTGGTAATTTTAGCTGGGGCCCCGCAGAAGAATTAACTCTTGTATCAGATGAAACCGGACTCGTAAGTACTTTTGGCGCACCATCTGCGACAAATACTATTGATTTTCACTCTGCTGCATACTACCTGAAGTATTCAAATGATCTTTACGTAGTAAGACAGTTAGGTACATCCGCTGCAAACGCCTATGATTCAGCATCAGGTAGTTCAGCACCCGTTATTAAAAATGAAACAGATTTTGAGAACCAGCAATCTGCACTAGATTCAGACGGCCATACTTGGGTCGGAAAATATGCAGGCGCGTTGGGTAACTCAATTAAAGTTTCAGTAGTAGCACAATCAGCAAACGATGCTGATTTCACTGCTTGGACATACGCATCTGATTTTGATGCAGCTCCAGATTCAGATGAAATCCACGTTGCTGTTATTGATGAAGACGGTGATATTTCAGGAACAGCTGGAACTGTTCTAGAAACTTTCGCATTCTTATCAACATCAACATCAGCGAAAAATGCAGACGGCTCTACAAACTATGCAAATGATGTTATTAATAATAACTCTGCATATGTATGGGCAGTGGGCGCATTAACATCTCCAACAACCGGTGACACTAGTTTATCTAGTGGCGCAAATGGTGCAGCTTTAACAGGTGGCCAGATTGCAACAGGCTGGGATAAGTTTGAAGATGTTAATACTGTAACAGTAGATTTCTTAATTGCACCAGGAATGTCTAGTGCTGTGGACCAAACAACAGTTGTAAATGACTTGACTAGAATTGCTCAGTCAACTCGTAAAGATTGTATTTGTGTTACATCACCAAACAGAGCGGCTGTTGTTTCAAATGCAGGTTCAGAAGTTGCAGATATCGTATCAGGTGTCGCAAACTTTACACGTTCATCTTACTTAGTTGTAGATGGAAACTATCTGAAAGTGTATGACAAATATAACGACAACTACATTCATATTCCTGCTGCGTCTTCTACAGCTGGTATCATGGCTGCATCGCATACAAATGCTGCACCTTGGTTCTCACCAGCAGGCACAAGACGTGGTCAATATTTAGGAATCACATCTCTTACCTATAATGCCAATAAAGCAAATAGAGATACACTATACAAAGCAGGTGTTAACCCTATTTCAAATATTCCAGGTCAAGGAATTTTGTTATATGGTGATAAAACACACCTAGCAAGACCATCAGCGTTTGATAGAATCAACGTTCGTAGATTGTTCTTAACTATTGAAAGAGCTATCGCAGAAGCAGCTAAGTCTGTAATCTTTGAATTCAATGATGAATTTACAAGAGCAGAATTTACTGGAATCGTTGAGCCATTCTTAAGAGAAATCCAAGGCGCTCGTGGTATCACCGACTTCAGAGTTGTTTGTGATGAATCAAACAATACCGCTGCAGTTATCGATAGAAATGAATTTGTTGCAAGCATCTTCATTAAACCAGCCCGTTCAATCAACTACGTAACTCTAAACTTCGTAGCTGTAAGAACTGGTGTTGAGTTTGAAGAAGTTGTCGGCGCGGCAACAGTATAAGTAGCACTGAGGAGATTAAAACATGGCTATTCTTAGAGTAGACGATTTCAAAGCTGCCTTAAAAGGTGGTGGTGCTAGACCCAATCTGTTCCAGGCAACGGTGACGTTTCCTGGTGCGGTAAACGCAGGCGGTAACATTGGACTTACAACATTTATGTGTAAGGCAGCTCAGATTCCTGCTTCTGTGATGACACCGATTCCAGTTGGATTCCGTGGTCGTCAAATTCAAGTTGCAGGTGATAGAACGTTTGAGCCTTGGACAGTATCAATTATCAATGATACAGACTTTACTGTTCGTAACTCAATGGAACGTTGGATGAATGCTATTAATGCGCACTCAGCAAATACTGGATTAACTAACCCAGCATCATATCAATCAGATCTGTATGTTGATCAGTTAGATAAAGATGGTTCAGTGTTGAAAAAGTACGCATTTAGAGGGGCATTCCCAACAAACGTCAGTGCCATTGATCTAGCATATGACAATAATGATACTATTGAAGAGTTTACAGTTGAGTTCCAGATTCAATACTGGGAAGCAATTACTACTTCGTAAATATCGAATAAATAAAAGAATGGAGGGGAGAAATCTCCTCCAATCATTAGTTTAAGGAATTATTATGGCAGAAGATAATAGTATCAAATTATTTGGGTTTGAGATTAAAAGATCAAGCCAAGATAAAAAAGAAGAGAAACAAAGAGTTTCAATTGTTCCACCATCAGATGATGATGGAGCAGGATATGTTACTGCATCTGCTGCCGGTCATTATGGTCAATATGTAGACATTAATGGCGATCAAGCAAAAGATAATCACCAATTAATTATGAAGTACCGTGGCATTTCTATGCACCCGGAAGTTGATATGGCAATTGAAGATATTGTAAATGAAGCAATTGTAACTGGTGGATTAGAAAAACAAATAGAAATTGTTTTAGATAAAGTAAAAGCACCGGATAATATTAAAAAGACTATTTCCGAAGAATTTGATAATATTTTAAATTTATTAAATTTTGGTGACTCTGGCCATGATCAATTTAGACGTTGGTATGTTGATGGAAGACTATATCATCACCTAGTTGTAAATGAACAAAATCCAAAAGCTGGAATACAAGAAATACGCTATATTGATTCTATTAAAATTCGTAAAGTAAAAGAAATTAAGAAAAGAAAAGATCAAGCAACTGGTGCTTCTATTGTAGATAAAGTTGATGAATACTTTATTTACCAAGAAAAGCCTGGATCACAAAATACTGGTGTGAAAATAAGTGCAGATTCTATTAGCTATGTAACATCTGGAATGTTAGATGAATCTCGTAAAAAAGTTATTTCACACTTACATAAAGCTATTAAGCCTGTTAATCAATTGAGAATGATGGAAGATTCTCTTGTTATTTACAGACTTGCTCGAGCACCTGAACGTAGAATTTTTTATATTGATGTAGGCAATTTGCCAAAAGGTAAAGCTGAAGAATACATGACAAATATCATGGCCAAGTATCGCAATAAACTTGTTTATGATGCTGATACTGGCAACATTAAAGATGATCGTAAACATATGTCAATGCTTGAAGACTTTTGGCTTCCTCGTAAAGAAGGTGGTCGTGGTACTGAGATCTCAACATTACCTGGAGGTGAAAATCTTGGGCAGATTGAAGATATTATATACTTCCAAAAAAGAGTATATCGTGCTCTAAACGTTCCAGTAAATAGATTAGAACAAGAGTCTGGATTTAATCTTGGTAGAACAACAGAAATTTCTAGAGATGAAATTAAATTTCAGAAATTTATTGATAGATTAAGAAATAAATTTTCAAATCTTTTCTTAGGAATCTTAAAAAAGCAGTTGATTCTTAAAAATATTATAACTGAAAATGATTGGAACCAATGGAAGTATGATATTATAATTGATTACGCTCAAGATAATCATTTTTCAGAATTAAAAGACTCTGAAATTTTAAGAGAAAGACTTCAAACATTAGATCAAATGGCGCAGTATGTTGGAGAGTACTTCTCAAAGGAATATGTTATGAAAAATGTTTTGAAATATAGTGAAGAAGATATTAAAAATATAGAAAAACAAATTGCAAGTGAACCTGAGCCTGAGCCCAGAGAAGAATAAATTATGTCTGATACAGTTAAATACATAACTGACACTGGAGTTTCAGGCAGTGTTGGTAATAACACACTTCTAACTTTAAATTATAATATAAGCTATATTGATTTAGCAGCATCGCTTTATCAACCATATGATCCGTTAAATGTTAGAGGCTGGTTTGCTGATGTAGTTAACTTTAATGGTTACCACTTATCTAATCAATATAGTTTAAGAATATATCTTAATCAAGGACAAACTGCCACTATTAAAATTACGACTGGAACTTCTAGAAGTATTAGTAATTTAGTTAATGGACAATTCATTAGATTAGATGAAGAAATTACATTTAATATCACAAGAGAAATATACACTCCAGATGATTCTGATTCTTCTCCAGTTGTAATAGATTCAGATGTTCTTCCAATAAATACTGATTTTGGTGTTACTGATGCAGTAAACACTATTGTTGATTCAGATTATATAACTAGTAAATTAGGTGTTGAATTTCCACTTGATGGTGGAGAATATGACTCGGGCGACTAATTTATGCTCGTTAAAATTATGTTTTATATAAATAAATCCAAATAGGAGATTAAAATGGCTAGTATTGAAAATTTTATTGATGCAATGATTGATAAAGATCATGTTCGTTCAAACGAAATGTTTGCTGATATTATAGGCCAAAAAGTAGATGCCGCTTTAGATGCTGAAAAAATTGCAGTAGCAAGTCAAGTGTTTAATGGTGTTGAATTTGAAGATGAAAATATTTCTGACGAAGATTTAGAAGCTGCAGCATATGAAGCTTTAAATGATGAAGAGTTTACAGAATATGAATTTGATGATGATTTTGAAGAAATTCAAGATATGAATCAAGAAACTAAAATCGATGCTATGTCTGACGAAGAGTTAGAAGATGAAACAGTTTAATGAACTACGTGAAAATGTAGTTTATAATAAAAAGCTTAGCGGTGTTCCCGTTAAGATTGTAAAAAAGATGAATAAATTTATTGTCCACATTGATGGTGATAAATTAGATTCATATGCTTCTCAAAAAGAAGCAGAAAAAATGGCGGCTGAGTTCGTCAAACAATATAAAGGTTAAAACTATGAAGCTGATTGCAGAATACTTAGATCAAGAATTAAATGTAATCACCGAAGCTAATAGCAACGGTGAGAAGTCATATACTATTGAAGGTATTTTTGCTCAAGCTGAAGGTAAAAATCGTAACGGCAGAATATATCCTAAGCCAATTATGGAAAAGGCTGTTGATAAATACGTTACAGAACAAGTTAATACCAAACGTGCAGTTGGAGAATTAAACCATCCTGATGGTCCGACTGTAAATTTGGATAAAGTATCTCATCGCATTACTGAACTCAATTGGGACGGAAATAATGTGATGGGTAAAGCGCTTATCCTAGACACTCCAAACGGTAAAATCGTAAAAGGTTTATTAGATGGTGGTGTTCAACTAGGCGTTTCGACTCGTGGTATGGGAACTCTCGAGCAGCGTAACGGTGCAATGTATGTTAAAGATGATTTTCTTCTTAACACAGTAGACATTGTACAGGATCCATCTGCACCTGATGCATTTGTTAATGGAATTATGGAAGGTGTTGAATGGATTTGGAATAACGGTGTTATTGAAGCTCGTGAAATTGAAAAAATGGAGACTGAAATTAAAACAGCATCACGCACTGACCTCTATGAGACACAGGTTCGTGAGTTTAAAAATTTCCTCTCGTTGATAAAACAAAAAATGTAAGGAGTCAAGTATGACTGATCAAATCCAAGACCAGGATCTTGAGCTCGATATCGAAAACAACGAAGTTGAGATTGAAGAAGCTCAGGCTCACGATCCTAAGAATGCTGAATCACAATCAGTAGCGTCTGTCAAATCCGCTGAAGGTGCAGGTAAAACTGCAACAAAGCGCAAAGGCGATAAAACTGGTGGCGATGCAATGCAAAAAGCATCTGCTGGTGATCCAGAAAAAGCAACTGCATCAGTAAAAGATGCTGGTGCTCAGCCTAAAGAAGCATACGACTTCTCTGACGATTTGGAAGCATTGGTTTCTGAAGAGGCAACTCTTTCAGAAGGTTTTAAAGATAAAGCAGCGCTTATCTTTGAAGCAGCCATCAATTCAAAAGTTGGTGAAGCAGTAGAGCGTCTTGAAGAGCAGTATGCTCAAGAGCTGGAAGAAGAGATCACAAGAACAAAAGAAGATCTCGTAGAGAAAGTCGACAACTACCTAAACTACGTTGTTGAAAACTGGATGGAAGAAAACCAACTTGCTATCCAATCTGGACTACGTGCTGAGATTGCAGAAGGGTTCATGAATTCATTGAAAGATCTATTCACTGAATCTTATATCGAAGTGCCAGAGTCTAAAGTCGACCTAGTTGACGACCTAGCAGACGAAGTTAAGGAACTTGAAGAACAGCTTAACAAACAAACTGAGAAGAATATCGAAATGAAAGAAGCACTAGAAGAACTAGTGCGTAAAGACATCATTCGTGAAGCTTCAAAAGATTTGGCTGAAACTCAAGTTGCTAAACTAGAATCATTAGCTGAAGGTGTTGAGTTTGAAGGACCTGAAGAGTTTGCGACAAAAATCGCAACTTTGAAAGAATCATATTTCAAATCAGACGCAGTTGAATCAGTTGTAGCAGAAGAATCAGAAGATGATTCTGAAGCAGACGCAGTTGAAATCAACGAGTCAATGGCACAATACTTAACAGCTATTCGCAAAACATCTAAATAAGGAAGTCCAAAATGGAAATTAATGTTAATGCAAATCAATTGATGGAAAAATGGGCGCCAGTTCTTAATGAAGAATCAGCTGGTAGCATCAAAGATGCCCATCGTAAAGCAGTTACTGCAATCGTTCTAGAAAACCAAGAGAAAGCACTTGCAGAGCAAGGCATGATCGCTGAAGCAGTACCTGGAAACAACACAACTTCAGCAGCTAACTGGAATCCAATTCTGATTTCATTAGTTCGCCGTGCAATGCCAAACATGATGGCATACGACGTATGTGGTGTTCAGCCAATGTCAGGCCCAACAGGCTTGATCTTTGCAATGAAATCACGCTACGACGGTGGTTCAACTGCAAACACTGAAGCGCTATTCAACGAAGCAAACACAGGCTTCTCAGGCGATTCAGGTTTCTCACAGCCAGCTGACGGTTCAGGCTTAGCAGGCGCAACTGACTCAGACTCATCTGCAGACGATGATCGTGCAACTGGCCTAGCCGGTGGGGCGATGCCAACAGCTTCTGCTGAAGGTCTAGGTTCAACAGGTGCCGGTCCTGCATCAAGCTTCAACGAAATGGGTTTCACCATTGAGAAAGCAACAGTCACAGCGAAAAGCCGTGCATTGAAAGCAGAGTACAGCCTAGAACTAGCACAAGACTTGAAAGCAATTCATGGTCTTGATGCAGAATCAGAATTGGCAAACATCTTGTCAACTGAGATTCTAGCTGAAATCAACCGCGAAGTAATTCGTACAATCAACTCACAAGCGAAAACAGGTGCTGGTACATCTAACACAGCTGTTAACGGTATCTTCGATTTGCAAACAGATGCAGACGGTCGTTGGTCAGTTGAAAAGTTCAAAGGTTTGATCGTACAACTAGAGCGTGAAGCGAACACAATCGCAAAAGAAACACGCCGTGGACGTGGTAACTTCATCATTACTTCTTCAGACGTTGCTTCTGCATTGTCTGCAACAGGTATGTTGGATTACGCTCCAGCGATGTCAACAAACTTGAACGTTGATGACACAGGCAACACATTCGCAGGTGTTCTAAACGGTCGTACTCGTGTATACATCGACCCATACGCAACTGTTGATTACATCACAGTTGGTTATAAAGGTACTAACCCTTATGACGCTGGCGTATTCTACTGCCCATACGTTCCACTAACAATGGTGCGTGCGGTTGGTGAAGATAACTTCCAGCCAAAAATTGGTTTCAAAACTCGTTACGGTATGGCGTCAAACCCATTCGTAGGCAACACACCAGCAGATGGTCTTGCAGCAGCGAAATCAAACCAGTACTACAGAATCTTCCGCGTAGACAACATTTTGGGTGCATAAACCAAGAGTTACGGAAATTACTAGGGGGCTTAACGGCCCCCTTTTTTTGTATAAATAAACTATATTAAAATAGGTTTATCGATGGCTACAAACATTTCACAACAAACTAGTTTTACAGATAACTTTAATTATTTGAAACCTACTAATTTTTCTATAAAAATTGATAATAAAAGGTTTCGTAATTTACAGTTTTTTGCTAGTACTGTTTCGCATCCAGGAGTCTCTGTACAAGCTCCTACTATAGCTATACCAAGATTACAAAACCTCTCAGTGCCCGGTGACACGTATACTGTTGATGAATTATCAATGGACATATTGCTAGACGAAGATATGGCCTGTTATATAGAAATGTATAACTGGCTCAATACAACAGTTCAACATAACTATGAATCGCAGATTGATAGATTAGGAGACGGCTATATACCAGAAACTGATATAGTTGTTAGTATTCTTTCTAGCCATAATAACACTGTCAAAAAAATAAAATATGTAGATTGCGTTCCTACTTCTATAGGAGCTCTCACATTACAATCATCTTTAGCTGATGATTCACCAATCACCTTTCCCATAACATTTAGAACGAGTTATTTCGAGATTTTATAGTATGTTAAATGATAATGATAGTATTGAAAAAAGTGTAAGAAAACATAGAGCTTTAATTTTATTTGCAAATAAACGAACTGGCAGTAAATCATTAATTAAATGGTTTTACAACGGCCATAAAATTTATGTTGACTATGATCGTCTTATTGAAGCTGTTAAATCTTTAGGATATATTGTAAACGAAGAAGCTGAAAGATATAATCTTTTTGGTAAAGACGGTTTGTTTTGGGACGTAACAAATCAATTTTTAAAAGATAATAATCGTGAAAAATTAGATTATGCTGTAAAAGTTATTTTATCTTATAGAGCTAGTCACCGAACATTATTAGAAGACATTCCGTTAGAGTTAGTAGATTCTATTACTAAACAAACGAACGAGTTTCATTCAAGTATATTATTGCTTACAAGAAGAAAATCTATTGAACGTCTTACTTCTCTTTGGTACACACAACAAGCGAAGTTGAAAGAATTTGAAGATGTAAAAACATTTGATCCAGAAAAATTTAAGCCTAAAAGAATGGATTTAGATTATTTAGTTGATCAAGAAAAATATGCTAGATATTTAAATGCTGAAACATGGAAAATTTTACATCGCTATAAACCTAGGTTTGTACATTTATCCTATGAAGATTTCTATAGAAGTTCAGATGTTACAATATTAAACTTAGCTTTGAAATGGTTATTCTATAACATTTGGGATTTTCAAAAGTTGCATGAAACCGGCCATTTTAATTTAAATAAATATTACATGGATCAGAAAAATATTGATAAGCTTGAAAACATGTTAAAGGATATTGAGCGTCCTACATTTTCAAATGTTCATGTTGATATATGATGGAGCATTGATTGTTAAATATAGAAAATGTATTGAGTGAGTGGCAAAATGATAGTGTTATTAATCAGTCACAATTAGATAAGTCATCAGTAGATACTGCAAAATTACATGCTAAATATTTGCAATGGCTTTCTCTAGCAAAACTTCATTTAAAAAAAGCGCAGATGAATCAAAAAACACTTTTAAAAGAAAAGTGGTTGTACTATAATGGAAAGATGTCACAAGAAGAAATAGAGTCTAGAGGATGGGATTATGATCCATTTGACGGATTAAAAGTTATGAAAGGTGATATGGATTATTATTATGATTCAGATAAAGATATTCAGCAGAGCGAAGAAAAAATAACCTATTACAAAACCTTAGTAGAAACTTTGCAAGAAATAGTAGAAACGCTGCGCTGGAGACATCAAACAATTGGAAACATAATAAAATGGAAGCAGTTTGAAGCCGGTGGATAAATTAATACTTCAAAAGAAAAATGAAGCAACTATGTTGGTAGGTTGTGATTATGGTATAGGTGCAGAACTTTCAGAATTTTTCTCGTTCTTTGTGCCTGGCTACAAATTCATGCCTAGCTATCGAAATAAAGTATGGGATGGTAAAATAAGATTATTTAATCAAGCATCTCAAGAAATGCCATTAGGTTTACTTCCATATGTAAATGAATTTTGTGAAAAAAGAAATTATGAAATAGATTATGAAGATAGTGAGTATGGCTATCCGCACCAAGTAAATGAAGTAAATCCAAAAGAAATAATGTCTTTCATCGAAAGCTTAGACTTGCGTAGTAGAGGTGAATCTATAAAAATTCGTGATTATCAGTTTGATGCTATATGTGAAGGAATTAAACGTAAAAGAGCGGTATTACTTTCGCCTACAGGATCAGGAAAATCACTTATCATTTATGTAATAATGAGATGGTTTCTAGAACACCATGATCAAAAAGCTCTTGTTATTGTACCAACCACATCATTAGTAAGACAAATGTATTCTGATTTTGAAGACTATTCTTCTCATGACCAGTCATTTATATCAAATGAAGAATGCCATGTGATTTATTCTGGCCAGCCAAAAACAAATATACAAGAACGGGTTTTTATTAGTACTTGGCAATCTATTTACAAATTGCCAGTAACATGGTTTGAACAATTTGGTGTAGTGTTTGGCGATGAATGTCATGGGTTTAAATCTAAATCATTAACTTCAATTATGAATAAAGCGCGTAAAGCATCATACCGTTTTGGAACTACCGGCACTCTTGATGGAACTCAGACCCACCAGCTAGTACTCGAGGGACTTTTTGGTAAGGTGTTTAAAGTTACTACAACCAAGACATTGCAGGATAATGACACGTTAGCACCTCTAAATATTTTAATGGTTGTACTTGATTATGATGAAGAAACGAAAAAAGTTTTCGGCAGTAAAACATATCATGATGAAATTGATTTTATTGTAAAGAATGAAAAAAGAAATAATTTTATACGTAACTTGGCACTAGATCAAACTGGTAATACGCTTGTATTATTTCAATTTGTTGAAAAGCATGGTAAAGTTTTATTTGATTTAATTGAATCTAAAGCTGATATAAATAGAAAGGTATTCTTCGTTTCAGGTAATACCGAAGCCTCAGATAGAGAAGCTATTAGAAAAATAACAGAAGGCCAAAAAGATGCGATTATCGTCGCTAGTCTTGGGACTTTTAGTACTGGGATTAATATTCGCAATCTTCATAACATTATCTTTGCTAGTCCATCCAAGTCTCAAATTAAAGTCTTGCAGTCAATTGGCCGGGGACTTAGAAAATCAGAAGATGGTAGGACTACGCAGCTCTTTGATATTGCAGACGACTTGCACTGGAAATCAAGAAAAAACTATGCCTTAGTTCATGCCGAGGAAAGATTAAGGATATATAAAAATGAGAAATTTAAATGCAACGTGTACAAAGTAAAAATGTAATGCTAAGACAAATTAAATTAACTAATGGTGAAGAAATTATTTGTAAGCTTTTGAATACAGAAGATAGTAAAGAAACCGGTGAGATTTTAGTTAATGATTGTTTACGTTTGCATAAAGTAGAGATAAATCGAAATATCCAATATCATACTTTTAGACCTTGGATGATAATGAAAGATGAAGTTCAAGATGTTATATCAATAAACACTATGCATATTGTAGCGATGTGTATACCATCTATTGAATTAAAAACACAATTTAAATTAGCTTTAAGAGATATAAAAGAATCAGCTAATGAAAAAGAACATTATTCTTTAGACGATTGGATGAAAAAATTAGATGAAATGCAAACCGCGACTGAATATGATATGATTGACGATGGCGATTCTAATGGTAAAGTAATTTCGTTAGCAGAATATAATAAAGACAAGTTACACTAGTATCTCCACCCACCACAAAAGGTACTCTATTATTATACCATATCTGGCGCGAGTGTAAACCCCTAAAATGCAATATTATGAAAAAAAAAGTTGTTTACATTTGCTAATTTTTATGATAGAATATAATTAATTGATTGGAGTGATTATGGCAAAAAAATCTAAGAATGTACATTATGTGAATAATAGTGAATTTTCTCTCGCTATTGTGGAATATGTAAAATCAGTAAACCTTGCTAAAGAACAAGGCACAGAATTACCAATTGTTCCTGATTACATTGCAATGTGTTTTCTAAAAATTGCTGAAAATCTTTCTCATAAATCAAACTTTATTCGTTACACTTATAGAGAAGAAATGGTAATGGATGCTGTTGAAAACTGTCTTAAAGCTGTAGAAAATTACAACATTAATGCTACAACAAGAACAGGTAAGCCGAATGCGTTTGCTTATTTTACACAAATTATTTGGTATGCTTTCTTAAGAAGAATTCAAAAAGAAAAGAAACAACAAGAAATCAAACAAAAATATATGTCACAATCAGGCGTAGAAGCATTTATTATGCTAGGCGATGAAGAAGGTGGCGGAATTGTTGCTTCTCATTTTGTTGATGTACTTAAAGATCGTATTGAAAAAGTTAAAATATACGATACTGAAATTAAAGAATTTACTAAAAAAGAAAAAGTTAAAAAGAAAAATAGATTAGCTGATTCTAATCTAGAGGAATTTTTTGAAGAATGAAAATAGCTATCTTGAATGATACGCACTGCGGAATACGTAACAGTTCCGAAGTGTTTCTAAATAATGCTGCTAAATTTTATGATGAAATATTTTTTCCATACTGCAAAGAACATGATATTAAGCAAATCGTTCACTTGGGCGATTACTATGATCATCGTAAGTTTGTTAATTTTAAAGCTCTCAATCATAACCGTAAACATTTCTTAGATAAATTAAGAGATTATGGCATGTCTATGGATATTATTCCAGGCAACCATGATACATACTATAAGAACACAAATGACTTGAACTCTTTAAAAGAGCTTCTTGGTCATTTTATGAATGAAATTCATATTATTATGAAGCCAACAGTCATGGATTATGACGGATTTAAATTGGCAATGCTCCCTTGGATTACTTCAGAAAATTATGATGAATCCATGAACTTTATTAAGAACTGTAAAGCCGATTGGCTAGGTGGACATCTTGAACTCAATGGATTTGAAATGATGCGAGGTGTTCGAAATACTCATGGTATGGATCATAAGCTTTTTTCTCGTTTTGAAAAAGTTTTAACAGGTCATTATCATGTCGGTTCAATACAAGATAACGTACATTATCTTGGTTCTCAAATGGAGTTTTTCTGGAGTGATGCGCATGACCCAAAATATTTTCACGTTCTTGACACATCTACAAGAGAACTGGAAAGAATACAAAACCCTCATACTTTGTTTCATCGTATTCGTTATGACGATGATGGGTATGACTACACTAATTATGACGTATCTCAAGCTGATGGCAAGTTTGTAAAAATAGTTGTAGTAAATAAATCTGACCTATTTACATTTGATCGATTTGTTGATAGAATACAGAATAGGCCAATACATGAACTTAAGATTGCTGAAAACTTTAGCGAGTTTGTTGGTGAAAATGTAGAAGATGAATCAGTTTCATTAGAAGATACAGAAACACTTCTTGATAGTTATGTTGATGCGGTGGAAACTGACTTAGATAAAGACCGTATAAAAATTAGTATGAAAAAATTATTGACAGAAGCACAGGCTCTCGAAATCGTATGATTACCTTTAAAACTTTACGTTGGAAAAATTTCCTAAGTACAGGAAATAATTGGACAACAGTCGATCTTAATAAATCTCGTTCCACACTTATTGTGGGTCAAAATGGTGCTGGTAAATCTACTATGTTAGATGCCTTATCATTTGGTTTATTTGGACGAGCTCACCGTAATATTAATAAGCCTCAACTTGTTAATACAATTAACAATAAAGATTGTAAAGTTGAAGTTGAGTTTACAATAGGTAAATCTATCTTTAAAGTCGTACGTGGTATTAAACCAAACATTTTTGAAATTTGGAAGAATGGTGACATGATTAATCAGTCATCTCATTCTAAAGAGTACCAGAAGGTCCTTGAACAAAACATCATTAAGCTTAATCATAAAAGCTTCCATCAGATTGTTGTATTGGGCTCCTCCTCCTTCATTCCTTTCATGCAGCTACCAGCACAGCATAGACGGGATGTTATCGAGGACCTTCTGGACATTAATATTTTTTCAAAAATGAATATTATTGTCAAAGAAAAAAATATTTCTTTAAGAGATAAGTTAAAAGAGATTGGATACTCTTTAGAGCTAACAAAGGAAAAGATAGAGCTTCAGAGAAAATATATCCGTGAAGTAGAGGATTTAAGTAATGATCAGATTGAAAGTAAAGAAGCAGAAATCTCAACAGCAGAGGAAGAAATTAAATCCCTCAATGATGCTAATGTCATCCTTTCAGAAGAAATTGAACAGCTTTCCACCGGCCTCGAAGAAGGTCTCAAAAAGAACAACGATAAGAAGCAGACGCTATTACACTACAAAGCTGAGTTCAATCAAAAAATCAAGACCCTCGTCAAGGACTCGAAGTTTTACGAGGAAAATGATACATGCCCCACATGTTCCCAAGATATTGATTCAGAGCTTCGATCGGAGAAACTCGCCACCGCCAAATCCAAAGCATCAGAGATACAGAAAGCTTTGGATGATGTCGCTGAGCAGTCGACTATTGTGGAAGATGCTCTTGGACGGCTCAACACCTCCTCTGATGAAGTCAGAACAAAAACCGCATCTATATCTGGTAACAATAGAGAAATCGTACGGTTGCAAGGACAGATTCGAAATCTCACCGATGCCATATCAAAAATACGCGGCAATGATGGTGATGTAGCAAAGTCAAGAACTGACTTACAGGAATTGAGTTCTGAAAAAGATAAATTACTAGAAGAAAAATTATCTGTAAATGAGGAATACTCTTACAACAATGTCATTAGTGAAATGCTAAAAGACACTGGTATTAAGACAAAAATCATTAAGCAATATCTTCCAGTTATTAATAAGTTAACAAATCAATATTTACAAGTGTTAGATTTTTTTGTCCACTTTAACTTAGACGAATCATTCCAAGAAACTATTCGTTCACGACACCGTGATAGTTTTTCTTATGATTCTTTTTCTGAAGGTGAAAAGCAACGTATTGACTTAGCATTACTGTTCACTTGGCGACAAATTGCTAAAATGAAAAATTCAGTATCTACAAATCTTCTTATTCTTGATGAAACATTCGATTCATCTCTTGATCATGACGGTGTAGATAACCTTATTAAAATTCTTTATACTTTAGACGATGATACAAATGTATTTGTAATATCGCATAAAGGCGAAATACTTGATGGTAAATTTAAAGATAAGATAGAATTTTACAAAGATAAAAATTTCAGCAAAATGAAATTTAATGGTTCCCAAATCGAAGAATCTGTGGTATAATAGCTACATATGTATTAATGGAGTATATAATGGAATTAAGTGAAAATACAATTGGTATTCTCAAAAACTTTGCATCAATAAATTCAAACATTGTTATTAAGCCTGGTAACAATATTTCTACTATCTCAGAAGCTAAAAATATTCTAGCCTCTGTTGATTTACCAGAAGAATTTCCACAGGAAATTGGCGTTTATGACTTGAATGAATTTCTTGGCGTGTTAAGTCTTGTTGATACACCGAGATTAAAAATTAATGAGGATCACGTCGTCATTGGAGATTCAACTGGACGATCAAAAATTCGTTACTTCTTTTCTGATAAAGAAATGTTGACGACTCCTACTAAGCCTGTAAACATGCCAGTATCTGATGTTCAATTTCATTTAGACAATGATACTTTAAATCGTATTAAACGAGCCGCTGCAGCTCTTGGCCATACTGAACTTTCTATTACACCAGGTAATGGATGCATTACGCTTACTGTAACAAGTTCAGATAACTCAACCGCAAATAGTTTTTCAATTGACGTAAATGGAGAATCTCAATCAGATAAATACAATTTTATTTTTAACATCTCAAACTTAAAAATGTTAGCTGGAAATTATGATGTTGAAATTTCATCTAAGCTAATTTCACAATTCAAAAAATCAGACGGTTCTTTAAAGTATTGGATCGCTCTTGAAAAAAATTCAAAATATGGAGAATAAACTATGGCAATGGACCATGATAAAGCATACGAAAAAATGAATCAAGTTGCACGCTCAACAATTGCAGTAATCGATACAATCGCTGCCCGTGGAGCTTTTAAAGGCGAAGAAATGTCAACAATTGGCCAGTTACGTGATAACTGCCAGCATGCTATTCAGATTGTAGAAACGTATAAACAAGACGCTGCATCTGAATCTTAATCTGTAAGGATAACTTTATATTATGAATGATGACTTTCTGTGGGTCGAAAAATATCGTCCACAAACTATTGAACAAACTATCCTACCTACACAACTTAAAACAGTATTTCAAAAAATAGTCGAGTCCGGCGAAGTGCCTAATATGCTTTTTACAGGCACTGCTGGTCTCGGCAAAACTACTGTAGCTAAAGCTTTATGCAATGAGCTTGATCTAGATTATATCTTAATTAATGGATCTGAAGAAGGAAACATTGATACTCTTCGTACGAAGATTAAACAGTTTGCTTCTTCTGTTTCCCTTGGCGGAGGATATAAAGTAGTTATTCTAGATGAGGCTGATTACTTAAATGCTCAATCTTTCCAACCAGCTCTTCGTGGTTTTATTGAAGAGTTTGCAAATAATTGTCGATTTATTCTTACTTGTAACTTTAAGAATCGCATTATTGAACCTCTTCATTCTCGGTGTTCTGTCTATGAGTTTAACACTGATCGTAAAACCCTAGCTCAACTTTCAATGCAAATGATGATTCGGTTAAAAGATATTCTACAAACTGAAAAGGTAGAATATGAAGAAAAAACTCTAGCTGAAGTCATTATGAAATATGGGCCAGACTGGCGTCGAGTTTTAAACGAATGTCAACGTTATGCAATTAGTGGTAAGATTGATGCTGGTATCCTTGTAAATCTAAGTGATACATCATATCAAAATTTAATGTCATATCTTAAAACTAAAGACTTTAAAAAAATGCGACAATGGGTTGTCAATAATATTGACACTGATGCATCATCAATTTTTCGTGGTATTTACGATCGCATGTATGATAAAGTTAAGCCACAATCTATCCCTCAAATCGTTTTAATCTTAGCTGATTATCAATATAAGAATGCTTTTGTAGCAGACCATGAATTAAATGTTGTAGCATGTATGACTGAAATCATGGCCAACGTGGAGTTTCAATAATGGCTGCATATGATGGTTTAAATAATGCGTGTATTTTTGACTTTGAAACGCTATCTCAAGAACAAACAAATGGCGTTGTTCTTTCAATGGCGATGTTAAATTTTGCAGAGTCTAGATTTACTGGTGATATTCCATATACATTTGATGAGCTTGTGCAAAATACTAAAATGATTAAATTCAATGTTGAAGAACAAGTTAAAAAATACAATCGTGAAATTAATAGAGACACTTTAACATGGTGGTCTGAGCAAGGAGAACTTGCAAAGCAGCAATTAAAACCAAGCGAAGATGATGTTTCAATTGACCAGCTTTATAATTTCTTTATTGTAAATAAATCTGTAAATGTAAAAAAAGTTTACACACGTGGAAATACCTTTGATCCTATCTTCCTTGAATATATTATGAGACAAACAAATAGCCCTATGCCTTATGATTGGTGGGAAGTTAGAGATACACGGTCACTTATTGAAGGTTTATCTTGGGGGTCTGATTTAAAACATAGTTTTATTCCAGATGGTTGTGAAAATTTTATTGCTCATAATCCAAAGCATGATATTGCAATGGATGTTATGAGACTACAAGTATTAGTTCAAGCTATATCATGAATCATTTTGATTATTTAAATTCTATTAATTTAACAAAAACTGATATCATGGAAGATGATATTGCAGAAAAAGCATATAATTCTTTTATGATTAATAGAGGTCTATCTTATTTCAACGACACGGTTCTTATGGCAAATGAAATGAACCTGTATTCACATCTAGACAAAAAGCTTCAATATCACTTTCTTATAAATATAGTACGAAAGCGGAAACGTTTTAGTAAATGGGCAAAGCCTGAAACTGAAAGTGATATTGAAGCGGTTAAAGAATATTATGGCTATAGTAATGAAAAAGCCAAAGAAGCTCTAACCCTTCTGTCGCCTGAAAATATAAGTATAATAAAGAAAAAGGTGAGTAAAGGTGGAAGAAGAAAATAAGATTGTAGAGTGGAATCCAGATATGATGCTGGAAATAACTCTAAATGAGCCAGATGATTTTTTAAAAGTAAGAGAAACATTAACAAGAATTGGCGTAGCTTCACGCAAAGATAAAAAGTTATATCAATCTTGTCATATTCTACATAAACAAGGTAGATATTTTATTGTTCATTTTAAAGAATTGTTTTTGTTAGATGGTAAAAAATCTAATCTAGAAGAAAATGATATTGCACGTAGAAATACTGTTGCTACACTGATCAGTGATTGGGGTCTTATAGAAGTTGTTAATCCTTCTAAAATAGATTCAATTGCACCTCTAAGACAGATTAAAATTATATCTTTTAGAGATAAAGATCAGTGGGAACTTTGCCCTAAATATAATATTGGAAAAAAATGAATACCGGCTATTTAAAATTGTAATAGCTATAACTATATAAATATTATCGGAGTGCGGATGGTCCGGCTCCACTTTTAATCTTGCTTGTAGAAGGAGATAACTATGACAGGCGTACAATCACTATTCCCACGTTCATCTTTTGTTGGCTTTGACCACTTATTAAACGAACTGGATTACGTAGCAAAACATTCACAAGATCATTACCCACCACATAATATTTTAAGAACAGGTGAAACAGATTACCTGATCGAATTGGCAGTGGCTGGCTTTAGTAAAGACGAACTTAGCATTGAAGTTAAAGATCGTACTCTTACTGTAAAGGGTGAACACGTGAGTAAAGGTCGCGAGTATATTCACCGTGGTATTTCCACTAAGAAATTCAAACGCACCTTCAGGCTGTCTGAGCACGTACACGTAAACGGAGCGGATCTCATAGATGGAGTATTGTCAGTAGAACTGAAATACGAAATTCCACAGGAACTGCGTCCTCGTAAAATCGAAATCGGTCATTACGAGGAATTAACAAATGACACAGACACTAAAGAGCTTCTTACAGAAGCTGATTAACAACTATCAGATGGCTAAAGCAATCAGACAAACAGAACATGAATTGCGTAAGCTAACTGATGCAGAATTGAACGATATTGGTATTAGCAGAGGCGATATCTACTCTATTGCTAGACAAGATGCAGATATGAAACAATCACATCTTATCTCTCCTTTTAATCCTAATCTAAAAGGATTTGTCTAATGGCTTTTTTAGTAGATACAGTCACTATCGATCATCGTTCATACTTCCAAAAACTTTGGGCCAGATTTTTAAGATGGACTGAAGTTGTTGGATATAGCAGAGCAGCTACTCATTTTGCAAGTCAAGGTCAATATGATCTAGCTAAGAATTGCATGATGCAA
>Ga0255768_10000088_pt1 | contig 89760 bp, 86 predicted proteins | sample 071ome_33_FD_179983 | JGI IMG/M metagenome (GOLD analysis project Ga0255768, IMG submission 179983) | Coastal salt marsh microbial communities from the Groves Creek Marsh, Skidaway Island, Georgia - 071412AT metaG (version 2) | ecosystem: Environmental > Aquatic > Marine > Intertidal zone >... | reverse complement strand
TCAGAGGGTCCATGGGTTTGAGCTCAATTTGCATCCATTAGCCACTGGTCATCTACTTTACAGAATCCGTACCGCGTGGTGGATTGGGTATCGCCTCTTTGGGAGGCAAGTTCCAGAATGCGACAACTGAGGGAGTTTTTCTCGTACGCTTCGGTGATTGTCAATGTGCTTGAGATGGTGTTTTGTTCGTTTTCCCAGATGGTCGACGCGCCGACTCCATGTTGGTTGAGAGTCTGCGTGATCGCAACGAGAAGCGAATCCATTTCTGCGGACGTGATTTCAGCAAGAAGAGAATTTCTCAAAAACAATGCATTCTGCCCGATAGCCGTGGTTGCGACAAAAAACCCCAGCACGAAAAAGCATACCTTCTTTTTCATTCTAAATGAACTCATCGTGACGCCCCTGTATCCGAGGATTGTTGATCCTGAGAGGACTGCGCTGCGGCCCCTGCAATAGCCGCCTCGGAGGTTACAGCCTCTACGACCACGCGCTTAGGGGCAAACTTAATTCCGGCCTCGGCAAAAGCATCCTGAATGGCGGCATAGGCGATTCGCCTGATCGCCCATTGCTTGCCGGGCTTCGTGGAAAATTTGCACCGCACTACAAAGGCGGAATCATCCATTCGGTTTACGCCCTGAGACTTCAGAGGCTCTAGAAATTCCGGCCCATGCTCCGGGTCCTCCAGTAACTTCTGCCCGACTTTCTTAATTAGTTTACGCACCTTCTCAACATTTTCCTCAAAGGGAATTCGAAGCTCGAACTTCATGATGACCCAGTCACGGCTGAAGTTAGTCAGCGTGCTGATGGTGCTGTAGGGGATGGTGTGCACGGGCCCGTTATGGTGTCTGAGCTGCATGGATCGAACGGAAATCTTCTCAACGGTCCCCGTATTGCCTCCGACGTCAATGTATTCACCTTTCCGGAAAGCATCGTCAACAAGGAAGAAAATTCCCGAGATGATATCTGCCACCAGAGTTTGGGCGCCAAAACCGACCGCCAGTCCAAAAACGCTAGCCGCTGCGATGAGCGGGCCGGTATCGACCCCAAGACTCGACAGAGAAACCATCACCGCGACCGCGGTGATGACCGCAAGAAGTGTTCCACGAAGCAGGGGGAGGATGGTCGCAATTCGGGTGAGCCCCTGTCCGCCGGGATCACCACCTGCTTCGGCGTGACCGCCTTCATCGTCGCTAATGTCAGCCTGTTGTCGCGACTCAATCCATCGCTTGGTCGCCGACCAAGCGAGATTGGCAACAATAAGAGTAACGATAACCTGCAAACCCGCCTGACTTATTGCCTCACCCAGTTTCGAACGGGTGACGGCTACTATGTCTATATCCCAAATATTCCCAAGACTAAGCGCAATCACGATCATCACTGCGATTCGAGCTAGCTTAACCAGACCGGCACGTCGATCAGCGATCGGTGTTGACCCGCCTTTAAATCCCCATTCCCGAATGAGCGGCCCGGCAGTGCCAAGAGCAAGCGGCGTAATGATGAGGATAACTAGAAGCGTCTGCAGAACATCGTTAAATACGCCTCTTTGATTCAGTCCAAGGGCGCTGACGATGCCGAGCGCAAGCAATAGAAGGACCGCTGCGCTACCAATCACCGGCCACGTGTTGGCAAAAAGCTTCCGCACGAGCCCCGGGCTCTTGCCAGACATAATCAGCGCCGCGATCGGCGTTCGGACTCTCCACATGAACACAATCATCAACACCATCAAAAAGATCGTGCCAATGAAATTGACCAAACCTACTGTACTAACCGCGCTCTCAGGTGGCAGAACTTGACCTAGGTATCCTGAGAAAAAAAACATCGCGGTTCCCAGAATCAGTATCCCGCTCAGACTGCTGCTGACTTTTTTCGCGTCTTGATCGTTCAGAGGCGTTAATCGGGCGTTGGGGCGATTGGGGGAGAGAACTAAATGGACAACGCGCACAAGAATCATCGCGGTGACAATTGCCGAAATGAGGCCAAGCGCCAGCAATCGATTGGGTTCATGACCCTGATAAAGAATCTGAAAGACGATATATGCGGAGATTCCGAGGACAGCTGGAGACAACAGATCGTACAAGAAAAGCAAGAGTCGTCGACCAAGGCGCTGGGGAAAGTTTTCTCCCTCGACTTGATTTAAGGTCTCCTCAAACCCTCGAGTTTTGATTCGCATTAATCGCTGACCGGCCCAGCCTGCAGCGATCATCAGCGCGAGACCGAGAAGAACGGTGAATACTCTGACGGACCCTTGACCCTCGGGAGTCATCGCGTGCATCACGTTTGCGGGGATGCCGACCAACTGCGATGACTGCCGGGTAAGGCTTGCCAGATTGTTCCTGATGTTCGTCCCTATCTGGTCAAGCTCTCTGGTCAATCCGGTGTCTTTTTTCTCGGTCTGAGTCGACTCGTTTTCGATTAAATTCCAGATGAGATCGCGGACCTGTTGATCGCTCAGTCGCGCCAAAAGGTCCTTTCGCTCCTGAGTGCTTAGAGACTGATCAAGAACTGGCCCCGCCGATTCTTCATTTGCCTGAGCAGGGGTGGCCCAAGTAAGAGTCAAAAAAAAGCCGAAAAGGACGAGGTTTAGCAACGAAGAGGTTCGAGGTCTTGAGGGCATGACCCTAGTTTTTGGCTGTTTTCTCATCTAATCGAGCTCCAACCCGAGTTTTAGTGAGCCTTTAACTGGCGGATCTATTCTATCGTGAGAGCATAAGCAGACATGTGTCTAGAAATTGTAACCAAGATATTGTCTAATGGGTCGGGTGATACGACGTTCCATAACGAATAACCCAATATTAATCCTGCGTGAGGTGGAGAGTTGAGAATGAAAATGTCGACGTTAGGTGTAGCCCTGATTTTTTCCGGAATGACTGCAGTGGCCCAAGCGGAGATGGATCCGAAGGCGCTCGTTACTGAATCACTGGGAAAACTGGCAGCCGCAGGCGCGATGTCGGTTGATATCGCAATTGCTGAGGAGGCCGTGCTGAGTCAGGGCCTGAAGATTCGCACGTTGCGTGAGGGCTCGGCGCTTTTGAATCGAGCCGGAGGATTCCGGTTTGAAAGAAAAGGCACGTTGCTGGATCAGGTGGTCGCATACGACGGCAGCACTGTCTATGGCGTTGGGCACAACGCAAAAGTGTTTGTGTCCGCCGCGATAACAGGGTCAAACGATGAAGTGATGGACGTCCTAACTGAGGAAGCAGGCGCTTATCTGCCGGGCCGAGATCTTTTCTACGCGGATGCGGCAGAAGCATTGCTCGAAGAAGTAAGCGAGCAGCACTACTTGGGCGTGGCGCCAGTAAACGGAGTCTCCTGCCATTATGTCGTGATGCGTGGTCCGGATGTGGACTGGCATTTATGGGTGAACGCGACGGACATGCTGCCCTGCAAGTATTTGATCACCTCGAAGTGGATGGCCGCTGCGCCTGAGTTTGAGATGACATTCTCGAATTGGAATCTGAACCCAATGATTGGCGGCGATTCGTTCACCTTAAGCGCGCCCGATGGATATGCAAACGCGAAATTTGTCGATATGCAGCCTGAGTACTAAGACATCAATGTTTGATTATTGCTAGGAGAATCCTGTGAGCGTTAAAAAATGTTTAGCCTTTGGTCTTGTGGGGATCGCCTTGATGATGACGCAAGCGGTGGATTTCCATCTTGGCGGTGGAAAAGCCTACGTGGTGGTATCCATGAGCGATGCGCAGGCTGATGAGGACCGACGCGTTGCAAGACGAACGGCCCGGCGAACCGCAAGTCGTCAGACCTGTGGCTCCTCGTGGTGTTAGGGCGGTGTAGTACCGTATAGCGCGTTAGAAAAAGTCAAGAACAACGCGATGCGAGAGAAATGGTCATGAGCAGATTAAATCAAGCGTTAAAGGCTGCTGGCGTAGCGAGCGGCCTGGTGTTTTTGTTGGCCTTAGGCTCCGTTCAGTTCACGGTTGGACCGTCGGCCGCGAACGGATGGGTAAATATTTCGTTTATCACGGCGCAGGCTGATGAGGACCGACGCGTGGCGAGACGCACCGCGCGACGCACCACAAGTCGGCAGACCTGCGGTTCTTCATGGTGCTGATCCGTAGTGACCAGTAGATCGAAGTTCAAGTTACAATAAGGACGGTGAAGGTTAAAGAAGGTGAATGAAGGTGCATAAAAATAGACAATCGAGGAGCGACACGCACCAATCGTTAAAGACCTTTGGGTTTTTTGGCGGCGTGGCGATGCTCCTTCTCTTGGGGTCGGTACAACTGAAAATCGCGCCACCCCAATCGGACGGATGGGTCGTGACTTCATTTGACGAGGCCGTGGCGGACAGTAATCGGCGGGTAGCACGACGGACGTCTCGAAGGACGTCTAATCGAAATTAAGAAGGCAGCTTGCTGCTGAGTTGGGGCACGCTTGAGTAACGTGGAGAAAAGAGGGAAGGTTGTGAGAATGGCATCATCGCGAAGTCGATTTTTGTACGCGCTCGGGAGCGCATTTGCTCTGGGGATATTTTCAACCAACGGCTACACCCAGGAGAGCGACGCGGAGGCTTTGGCAAAAGCTGCCCAAAACCCGGTCGCCTCTATGATTAGCCTTCCGTTTCAAAATAATACCAATACCAATTTTGGGCCGCAGGAGAAGACTCAGAACGTTCTGAACATCCAACCTGTGTGGCCATTTTCGGTTGGGGAAAATTGGAATCTGATAACGCGAACGATCTTTCCCTTGATTTCGCAGCCTGCATTAAGCCCCAATGGCGAGAGGACGCAGGGGCTTGGCGACATTACCTTCTCTGGATTTATTTCACCGAAAGTGCCCGGGAGTTGGATCTGGGGTCTTGGTGGCATTGGGTTATTGCCCTCTGGAGATAAAGCGCTTACTGCGGATAAGTGGGGAGTGGGTCCGGCGGCAGTCGCACTGACCTTTAAAGGTCCGTGGGTCTATGGGGGGCTTATCAATAACGTGTGGTCAGTTTCGGGCTCTGGCCCAAATGACGTGAATCTCATGACGCTGCAGCCGTTCGTCAACTACAACCTTCCCGGGGCGCGCTATTTCACGTTCTCGCCCATTATCAATGCCAACTGGGAGGCGGATAGCGGAGAGCAGTGGACCGTTCCCGTCGGACTCGGCTACGGCAAGATTTTCAAGATCGGGAAGCTGCCGGTTAATGGGCAGGTCAGTCTCTATCACAACGTGGTGAGGCCAACCTTCGCCCCCGATTGGCAACTGCGTGTGCAACTCCAATTTATGTTCCCAAAATAGCGCCCCGAAGATGATTGAGCCGCTCAGGGTGATCTGAGCGGCACTATTCAAATCATCGACCTATTGGCCTAGGTCGATCGTGATGAGAGAGCCGACCGCTTTTCGAATCTCATCTACGCTTGGGATGCCACGCTCTCGTGGCTCCGCAAACACTCCACACACCAGATGCATGATGCTGGGCTGAGCCTCAGATGAGAGACTCATATAGTAGTTCAGATTTTGTGGGCCGCCCTCGTTTCGGGCGAGCCAAGTGCCGCCGCCCACGCTAATTCCGATGCTGAGCGACGAAGCAAAAAGCCGTGGGAGGTGAGCCATTTGCTCCATACGTCGGTATTCCTTCTCCACCGTGAAGCTCTCCGGCTGAATGGTGTCAGCCGATCCCATCTCAGATCGAGGCCGCTTCACCGCTACATAGCAGTAGGGCTCGTAAGTGTGAGTAACTCGATCAGAGACTACGCCACGCTGCATGAAGACCTTTGCTTTGTTGGGCGCGATGCTCAATGCTTCATTGATTGTGATGGTTGAGCCCACGGGGACCTGAGTCGTACTCGTGTGGAAACTCACGGCTGCTGTCAGTGCAGACCCGACGCCGGGTGTAAAACCCAGAAGCCCTGCCAAAAAAACGCCTGTAAGCCTAATGTTTTTCATACCTTTCACCTGTTAAAAATGGATTCCGAATAAACTCGGAAGATCTTACGCCTTCCCTGTGAAGTAAACCTCAGGACACATATTATGAAAGTGACGGCCATCACTCTTTTTTTGATTACCCTAAGTCTCGCGGGGTGTGGATCGAGCAGCTCGGATTCTGGATCGGATACAAAAAGTTGTTCGGATTACAAAATCTACGCCGGGGATCTGTATCGGTTTATAAAAGGAGAGGTCGAGCTCTACCGAGAGGCAACCGATAAGGATTACGAGAAATATTGCGAGATTGACACCTCGCCGGTCTAAAAAACTCAATCCAGCGCCCGTGTGGCTCCGACGGTCCTGGTCGGACTTCGACCATTGGCCGGAGTCCAGCGGCGGCTGGGCGCCACGATAGAATCTTGATGATTCGACCGGTACGATGTAGATCGCTTTCGGTTTTCGCTGGGATTCTTCTCCTGGCCGCTTCGGAGGGGGTCTATGTGAATAAAGCCCACGGCCAGGAGCGGTCTCCGTTTTTTGCCGTACCCCTAGTGTCGAGTAACCCTAAGCTCGATACCTCGGTTGGCGTTATGGTCGGCTATTTAAAACAGTTCGATGAGGAATCGACGCCTTCCTTGTTTGGAGTGTCCGGGACCTACAGCGCCTCCGATTCTCACGTCCTGATTGCGTTCGGACAGGCATTTTTCGAGCAAGGACGACAACGATTTAATTTTGCGGTTTCCGAAGGCAAGGCGAATAACAACTACGATGATTTTCTCGATTCTGGCATGCCGGCACAAACGTCCGACAATTTTGACGCGCTGGCTGCGCGCTATCTGCTGTCGCCGAGTCCAAACTGGTACTTCGGCGCCCAAGCGCTGTCGTCAAACTACGTCATAGAGGCAGAAGGCCTGCTGGATCAGATGTTGGAGGACATCGGTCTGACTGGGCTGCAGTCCGTAGGGCTCGGGTTTGTCGCGGAATATGATTCGCGTGACAACACTCGAAATCCGAGTCGCGGAAAGTACTTTAACGTTCAGAACTATTCGTACCGGGAAGCGCTTGGCGGCAACGCAAACTTTGATGCGGTCCGAACCGATTGGGCAGGCTATCTTCCGTTAAGTGCTCGATATACATTGGCAGTCCAGGCAATGGGACGGTGGACGCAAGGCGCCCCCGTCACGGGCTATTCATCGATTTCGCTGCGCGGTTACGTGCGGGGCATGTACTTGGCGCCCAACTATACTCACGTGGCTGTCGATAACCGCCTAAAACTCAAAGGCAACTTGAGCGTTACCGCTTATGCAGGACTAGCATGCCTTTATGAAAAAGTTAGCGAATGTTCTAAATCTACAGATCTTTTTCCAGCAATCGGGCTGGGGTTAAGCTACCTGCTGCGGGCTCAAGCAGGCATTATTCTTCGCGCCGATATCACGCAGGGCAAAGGCGACAACCAGGCGTTCTACCTGACACTGAAAAATCCCTTCTAGTGCTTCATGATTACTTCTGCTTCAGGTGCGTCTAGCGCACGGGCCAAGTTCGCTTTTCACCGCCCAAACTGGAGGGGAAATTACAGTGGAAATACTCTTTTAGTTGCCACCGTTGAGGACTTCTGCGCGAGATTCACCGCGCTCTACCTTGTCAATGCAGCGGACCACGAGTTTGTTGAGCGCATCGAGATTGAAAGTGGTGATATTCGAGTACTTTGAATGGTGCATCAATGCAGACAGGGCTGCACCAAGTTCAGAGGCAGCGATCGCCGCTTGGCATCCGTCCTTCATCACCTCGATAAAGTACGGGTAGAACAGATGCCCAGTAATTCGGGCATCACCACGGCCGACCCCAAATTGACCGTCGAAGGCCGCATTGACCTTTGGGTCCTCAAATTCTTCCGCCACCCGTCTCGAATCGTCAGCGTCTAGTGGAAGGTGGATCAGATATTGCTTGTTCTCATATTGATAGCACGTAAGCGAGCCGCCGTTCGAGAACCCAAGCGCAAAAGTCATGCTTGGATCCATGTGGGGATTGTGATTGCGCGTGAATCGGGCCGTGATATTCCTTAAAACGTCGTCAGAGGACTCATCAGGGAATACTGGCGTGCCGAATTTTTCGAGGAGTTCGTCATCGTTGCAACACACGATGACGTTGTTGTTGCCTACCCTCGGCATGATCGAGTCGAACCCGATTCCTGTTGGAATAATAATCTGCGGGCCGAGATAACTATTCAGGTAGCCAGGCGTGAGGATTGGAATGTTATTCGCGGTTTTAAATCGTGCCTTAATTTCTGCATCAAGCGTATCGATAGGGGGATGCGGTGACACGAGCAGGTAGGTGCGATCATGCGCGTTGCCGTTGTAGCACTCTCGCGGACCCCAGATATGGGTGTGTATCTGGACGATGTTGATGTCGTTGTATACATGTTGATCAATCTCCTGTTGCGCAATAGAGGAGCGGTCGTCAGGCAGAATGATCTTGAATTGAACGGCTCTTTCGGTCGCTGCGTAAAGCGACACCAGGCCGAGGAAGGCGTTCATAGTATTGCCGCCGGATGTGGGCGGCTCTACATTTTCACGCGAGACGAAATATTCCGGGTGATCTGCATCGTCAAGCTGCAGATAGAAACCGTCTTTGTCCTTGGTGACTTTCTTAAGCGGGATCTTGTTGTACCGAAATTCCGGGATATCCATGAAATCGTGGACATAATAATCGTTTACCGGAACCCCGATCCCGCGCATTTGTGGAATTGGTGAGCGCATCAAAGCAGTCTATTCGATTCAGGTGTCGGCACGAATTCAAATATTTTTATGCGCATAAAAAATCGGTCAACGTCGAATAGAACGTCCAGTGATTACCGTGCATCTCGGCGGCAGAATCTCCAAGGAATGCTTACGCGGCCACCTGCATCTCGTATGTGGTGCGAATCCCCATCATGATGTAGCACCTCAGGGAGAGCGTCTTATTTGGGTTTCTTCTGCGGTTAAAGCCGCTGCCGTATAAAGGTGATGGTGCTGCGATTGCCGAGGCTGTCGCAAACCCACTTAAGATCAAGCGTTGGGAGTCGAGCGCTCGCGAGCTCTGCTTATTGATAGGCTACTCAGAAGGTCCAAAATCGCAAGCGTTAACAAACGACTTCGAAAGGGACGTCAAGTTTGGCATCACCGTCGATCCGAACGGCGAGCTGCCAGTTACCAATAAAATCTTCCATACCCATGGAGGGGTTGAAGAATCCAAAAAGCGTAGAGCCTTTGGGCGGATGGAGCTTAAGCCAGATTGTGATCCGCGTGGTCCCCGCCCCGCTAAACGGATAGTCGATGTGTTCTCGCGTCTTACCGGTCGGGTCAATCCAGTCAGCAGTGAGCTGGTGCTCGCCGGAGGCTAACTCCTCCACATTGATGCTGGCATAGATTTTGTCATTGCAGCCAAATCTATTTGTTTCTGAATCTGTCGACGCCTGCGCGGAGCCGGTAAGCGAAACAGAAATTGTCGGCGCGCTGTGAGCGCCAGAGGTGAGTAGAAATAAACCTGCGGACAAAAGGACTCGCAACATAGTTTTAAGCATGTTGGACATTGCTGGGAGCACCACCTAGGTTTTTAGCCCAAGTTGGCGCTCGGTTTCCTGAACGGCCTCGGTGAGTGCGTCAAACAGCTCGTCAATTTGAGCCTCGGTGATGATAAGCGGCGGACAGATCCCGATCACATCGCCCGGAAGAGCCCTCACGATGAGGCCGCGCGCGAGCGCATGAGCCACAAGCTGTGCGCCGAGTTTCATCTCGGCTGGGTATTGCTCTTTTGTGTCTTTATCAGCGACCAACTCGAGCGCGCCTATTAATCCAACGCCTCGGGCCTCGCCGACTATTGCGCTATCGCCGAGAGCGGCCAGGCGACTTTGGAAGTGAGGCGCGATTTTTTGAACATGGTCGACGATTTTTCGCTCTTCGTAGATCTTCAGGGTCTCAAGCGCCACCGCGCAGGATACGGGATGCCCTCCATAGGTGTACCCCATCCCCAGAGCGCCGTGCTTTTTGCTCTGTTCTTTCAAGACGTCATAGACTTTATCCGAGATCATCAATGCGGAGATGGGAAGATAGCCCGAGGACAGCTGCTTTGCGCAAGTGACCATGTCCGGCTCAATCCCGTAGGTCTGGCTTCCCCACATGTTCCCGGTTCGGCCAAAGCCGCAGATCACTTCGTCTGCCACCATCAGCACATCGTATTTTCTGAGAATCGCCTGAATTTTTTCAAAATAGGTGGCGGGCGGGGTCATTACGCCACCCGCACCCATTACGGGCTCTGCAACGAACGCAGCGACCGTTTCAGGGCCTTCGCTTAAGATAAGTTGTTCAAGGTTATCGGCCAGTCGCGTCGCAAAATCCTCTTCGCTTTCGCCAGGCAGACCGTATCGGTAATACCCCGCCGTATCGGCGTGGACCATACGATCCAAGGGCAGATCAAAATCATTCTGCATGAGCGGGATGGCCGTCAGGCTGCCGCCCGCAACGGTCACGCCATGGTATCCCCGTTTGCGGGAGATGATTTTCTTTTTGTCAGGCAGCCCGCGACCGTTGTTGTAATACCAGGTGAAGCGGATCATGGCGTCAATGGCTTCAGAGCCCGAATTCAGGAAAAAAGCCTTTGACATGGGCTTTGGGGCAATATCGATCAGTTTCTCGGCGAGGGCGATTACCGGCTCAGTGGAGCGGTGGGCGAAGGTGTGTGAGTACGGCAAGGCGGCAAACTGGGCGGCAGCGGCTTCGGCGAGACGTGATTCTGAAAACCCTAACGAAACACACCAGAGCCCCCCCAGGCCCTCAAGATATTTATTCCCCTGATCATCCCAGACGTATACGCCCTCGCCTCGGGAAATAACGAGCGGCCCCTGTTGTTCGTGCGCGGCTAAGTTAGTGTAAGGATGCAGCGCGTGGGCGATATCTTTTTGATGGGTTTCGCTAATCGAGATATTCATCGCAGGAACTTACCGTAGTTAAGGGTTCTCGCGGAGATTTTGCCTCCATGGGGCGGTTTGAACAAGCAGCGCCTACTGGACGAGCGCGTGATGGCGAAGAGCTGCGGCAGCGGCTTGACCCTCGTCTTTGCACCATCCTCGAAATCCACCAAGTCCTCGGTTTTGCCATTCCGCATGCGCTGCTTGCCACCCCTCGCTTCGCGCCGCGTCGATCTGATCACGATCGAGCGCGCCCTCCTGCACCAGTCGCTCGTGCAAAATCCGGTACCCAGATATCACCTGATCGCTAGTCAACCCACAATAGGCAGTAACTTCGAGGTCATAAACCGCCTGCACCAAGCTGTCGAACTTGTTAAGTTCTGTTGAAAAACAGAGAATGGGCGTCAGGAAAAGCCAGCCGGCAACAAGTGATTGGCGTTGTGCGAGAGTCATCCCAAGGCTATGCGGCAGGCTGTTTAAGAACGTTTTCCAATAAATATACCGGAACAGAAAATTAGGAGTCGGGATATGGATGCAGCAGTGAAACAAATGGTTGGGCATTACATCGGCGGTAGGGCCGTGGAGGGAACCAGCGGTCGTTTTGGTGATGTCTATAACCCAGCGACAGGTGCTGTCACGAAATCAGTAGCGCTCGCCAGCGCTTCTGAAGTGGATGCTGCGGTTGCTAATGCGGCCGAGGCATTCCCCGCCTGGGCCGAGATCCCACCGGCGCGTCGGGTTCAGGTCTTATATCGGTATCGCGAATTGCTGATCCAACATATGGACGAGATGGCGCGACTGCTCTCTTCAGAGCACGGAAAAACAGTTGACGATGCAAAAGGTTCCATCACCCGGGGCTTGGAAGTCGTTGAGTTTGCCTGCGGCATCCCGCAGATGTTGAAGGGAGAATTCAGCGAGGGCGTAGCGAGCGGCGTGGATTCCTGGAGCATGCGTCAACCGTTGGGCGTGGTCGCGGGCATAACCCCGTTCAACTTTCCGGCGATGGTGCCTATGTGGATGTTCCCGGTCGCTATTGCCTGCGGTAATACCTTTGTGCTGAAACCGTCAGAGCGTAATCCCTCCTGTGCGGGATTTATGGCCCAACTTTTGACCGACGCGGGCTTGCCCGATGGCGTTGTCAACGTCGTTAATGGGGATAAAGAGGCTGTCGATACGCTGCTCGCGCATCCGACGATTCAGGCCGTAAGCTTCGTCGGTTCTACGACTGTGGGGGAATACATTTATAAGACCGGTTGCGCCCATGGCAAGCGCGTGCAGGCATTGTGCGGTGCCAAGAATCACATGGTTGTGATGCCTGACGCCGATATGGGTCAGGTTGTCGATGCGGTCATGGGGGCAGCATACGGTTCCGCCGGTGAACGCTGCATGGCTATCTCTGTGGTTGTGGCGGTCGGTGATGACACCGCGGATCGCATGATGGAGCATCTTGTCCCACGCATTGAGACGTTGAAAGTGGGCGCATTTGACCAGGAAGGCGTAGAGATGGGTCCGGTGATCACACCTGACGCTCGTGACCGCATTAAAGGCTATATCGATCGCGGAGTGGAGGAGGGCGCAGAACTGGTGGTTGACGGGCGTGACATCTCTATCCCGGGCTATGAGTCTGGCTGTTTTGTCGGTGCCACGGTATTCGATAAGGTTACGCCCCAGATGTCGGTGTATACGGATGAGATCTTCGGGCCGGTGCTCTCCGTCGTGCGGGCAAAAAACTATGAAGAAGCGCTTCAGCTCGTGAACGATCACGAGTATGGAAACGGCACGGCAATCTTTACGCGTGATGGCGATACGGCCCGAGATTACGGACACCGAGCGCGTATCGGAATGGTCGGCGTTAACGTCCCGATTCCGGTTCCGTTGGCTTTTCACAGCTTTGGTGGCTGGAAGCGCTCATTGTTCGGCGATCATTACATGCATGGCCCCGAGGGGGTCCGTTTTTACACGCGCATGAAGACGCTTACCAGTCGATGGCCGTCTGGAATCAAAGAAGGGGCGGTGTTCAACTTCAAAGCGGGTGGCGAACACTAGCGCCTGATAAGCATAAGGATTATCAGCAGAAAAGGTGGAGCGGTTAGGCTTCGCGAGAGAGGTTTTCGGCAGGCGGGTCCAACCGAAGATTATCGATCAAGCGCACCTCGCCAAGACGAGCGGCAATAAGCGCCTGGGCCTTTATTAAGAGGCCGGGTGGCTCATCCGCAGTCCAATGGTGTGGGTCGCGAATAGCGGCGTACTCGACGCTCAGACTGCTGGTTGCAAGTTGCTCCTCCATCCGGGCACGCAGTTCGCAGGCATGACGCACCCCCTCAGACCAAGCGTGTGCTGCCGCTGTGAGCGACTTGAAAATCACTTCGGCCTCTTTTCTTTCAGCATCCGATAAAAGCGCGTTACGCGACGACAATGCGAGACCTGAGGGCTCGCGAACCGTTGGACAAACAATTACCTCTGGGTAACCCAAGGTCTTGGCAAGATCGCTAACGACCAATGTCTGCTGAAAATCTTTCTCGCCAAAATAAGCGCGTGCGACACCAACAAAGCGAAAGAGTCGATCTACGATAGTGCGGACCCCGTCAAGATGGCCTGGACGAAAAACCTCTTCGAGTCCTTTCCCAAAGGAGCCTGCTGGGAGTAGGGGTATCCCCCGAACATCCTCGACCTCCGGAAAAAAGGATTCGAGCGAGCCTTCAAAGATCATGTCACAACCATGGGTCTCAAGAAGCGCGAGGTCAGCCTCAAGATCACGAGGGTAGGACGCAAAATCCTTGCCCTCCTCAAATTGCAGAGGGTTAATGAAGATACTTGCGCAACTGACGTTGTTTTCGCTTTTGGCTCTTTCAATGAGCGAAATATGCCCTTGGTGAAGGGCGCCCATGGTGGGTACGAAGCCGACGGTTTGGCCGGATTCGCGCCGGGAATCGCACCAGGCGCGTGCATCTGCTGGGTTCAGAAAGTGAAGCATAGAGAATCAAAAGTATGACATGCTGCACTGCAGCATGTCATACTTTTGATTAGATGCCTAGAGGCACGTCCGGCCGCGAATTAGCGTGATTTCGGCACCACCTCATGCCCCGGCGCCTCCGGCTCATCATCAAGAAGTTCGGCGGGAAACCCGGGCGCCCAAAGCTTGTCCTTACAGGCATCCTCGAGTCGGCGCACGATATTGGTCGACCACTCACCCCCGCCGTAGCGCTTATGCCCGTCACGGAACATGTCAAGAAGAAACGGCGAAATCTCCAGAGGGACCTGCGCCCGATCGGCTATCGATTGAAAAAGGGACAGATCCTTAATGACCAGGTCCATGGTGAACCCCACGTCTCGACTGCCGTTCAGGATTACCTGACTCTCAGTTTCATGCACAAAAGAGTTACCAGACGAGATTCGAATGGCTTCGAAGGTTGTTCCCAGGTCAATACCCGCCCGGTGCATGGTCATGAGCGCCTCTCCCAAAGAAGCAAGATTCACGGATGCGAGGTAGTTGGTCATGACCTTAAGCGTCGATGCCGTGCCGAGGGGGCCGGTATGTAAAACCCGACGCCCCAGGACTGTGAGCACAGGCAGAACCCTTTCAAACGTCGAGCGCTCGGTTCCAGCGAAGATGGAGATGTTCCCTGTCGCGGCTCGATGGCAGCCTCCCGATACCGGGCAATCGATCGGTTCGCCGCCTTGATCCAGAACCTTCTGGCCCAGTCGCCGGATCTCCGCATCATCCGTAGTACTCATTTCCGCCCAGATCTTCCCAGGCCCCATGGATTCGAGAGCCCCGTCGGGCCCCTCCATAACCTGAGCGCTGATGGCGGGACTTGGCAGACAGGTAATCAACAGGTCCACGGCTTTCGTGATCGCCGCGGGGCTATCTCCTCGTGAAGCACCGCGTTCGATAAAGGTCTTCTCGAGCGCACTATCCAAGTCGCGTACCGTGACGTCATAGCCATGGCGAAGCAAACTGCCGGCGAGTTTGCCGCCAACATTGCCAAGCCCAATAAAGCCGATTTTCATTTACGACCTCGTTGCAGGCATGCCTGCTTGCTTGTGGATGGGTAGGATTACAGCGGAATGAGTTCGGCGGGATAGCGCGCTGCCTTCTTGAGATAGCTATCCACGTTTTCGCTCAGTTGATGGATTTCTGCCTCCGTCAGTTCGCGCACGACGCGAGCCGGTGAGCCCACGATAAGAGATCGGGGGGGAAAAGTTTTGCCCGGGGTAACGAGCGCGCCTGCCCCAACGAGACAGTCTTCGCCAATCTTTGCAAAATCGAGTATCACAGCGCCATTGCCAATCAGCGCTCGGTTGCCAATCTCACAACCGTGAATGACGACGCTGTGCCCGATGGATACATCATCGCCAATCGTTGTCGGAATACCCTTATCGACATGAACAACCGTATTATCCTGAACGTTGCTTCGAGCGCCGACGGTGATGACATCGTTGTCGCCACGAAGCACCGCGCCAAACCAGACGCTGGCGTACTCTTTAAGAACAACCGAACCGATGACGTCTGCGCTTGGGGCAATATAGGCACCGGCACCAATAACCGGCGTTTGATGACCCAATCGATAAATCATCGCTTATCGCTCCCGGATGCCGTGCTGAGTTTACGATTAGGAAAGTCGGGTATAGGTATTCGCCGTATCCGTCGGCCAGGATTGACCTCGTAGGCGTCCCAAAATCCCTGACAACCGGTCGAGCACTTTACGCTTGATGGAGTACTCCACTTCATAAATGTCAGCGTCGTCCCTCAGGCTCATGAGGTAGTCATCGCTAGTACGCAATTCGTCAACAAGCCGCAGTGTATGTGCTTGGGTTCCCAGCCAGTGTTCGCCGGTGGCTACGGTATCCAGATCGACCACCGGCCTTTGTTCCTTTACAAAATCTTTAAAAAGAAGATGGGTCTGCTCCACCTCATCTTTGACCTTGGCGCGGGCCTTATCCGTTGTCTCACCTAGCATCGTGACCGTGCGCTTGTACTCCCCGGCAGCAATTTGCTCGTAATCGATGTCGTGTTTCTTGAGGAGGCGATTGAAATTGGGCATCTCGGCAACGACGCCGATGGACCCGATGATGGCAAATGGGGCGGCAATAATTCGATGTGCAACGCACGCCATCAGATAACCACCACTTGCTGCGACCTTATCCACCGATACGGTGAGATGAAGACCCGCATCCCGCAGTCGCATCATCTGCGAAGCAGCGAGACCGTAGGCATGGACCATGCCGCCCGCGCTCTCCAACCGCAGCACCACCTCGTCACCCTCGCGCGCGCTTACCAGAATCGCGGTGACTTCTTCACGAAGCAAAGCCACCTCACTGGCTCTGATGTCTCCGTTGAAGTTCAGAATAAAAACGCGTTTCTTGGGTTCTGCGGGTTCCTTTTTCTCTGCCTTTGCCTCGGCTTTTCGCTGCTTCTTGGTGTCCTTCGCTTTTTTCTTGGCTTGGGCAGGTGACAGGGTGGCCATCTCCACAGCTTCAGCCATGTCCCGAAACCGATCATTGATTTTCTTAACATCGATTTGCTCAGCCGGGGCCTGTCGATTACGCATCGCCATCCCCATGACGGCAATCAGAACGCCAAGGATTGCGATAACAATAGTGGCAATCTTGGCCAGAAAAAGCCCGTATTCGGCTAAGTACGTCATTTGCGGGAGAACCTATCCTTGAAGTGGACGGCGAGTGTAGCATCCGGATGGGCAATCGTTGTTATGGTTTTCGCTTTGGGCCTCGACTAGGATTGGCCCACAGCCTAGATGAATTGAGGAGATTAATCATTACACCCGAAGTGGAAAAACAGCTGATTCACGCGACGTCGTTGATATCCGAAGAGTCCATCAAACGTTGGCTCAAGGAAATGATTGCTATTCCGAGCGAGAACCCGATGGCGGGTGATGTCGGACCCGGTCGTCGTGAACAGGAGATAGCGGAATACTATGTTGCTGAGATGTCCGCGCTCGGTATGTCGGTGAGCTCGCGCGAGGCTGCGCCCGGTCGGCCCAATGTTTTCGGGGTTCATGCCGGTCGCAATGATGGCCCCTCACTGATGCTGTGCGGACACCTCGATACGGTGCCAACCGACGGCTACACCGACCCGTTTAATCCGATCGAACGCGATGGCCGGATTTATGGTCGTGGATCCTGTGATATGAAGGCGGGGCTCGCCTGTTATCTGGAAGTCGTTCGAGTGCTCCGCGAGGCAGACATCATGCTGGATGGCTCGCTGTTGCTTTGCGGTGTGGCTGACGAAGAGTGGCAGATGGCAGGATCGAGAGAAATCGGCCTTAACGGTCCGCAAGTAGACCACTGCATTATCGGCGAGCCTTCGGATCTTGCCGTTTGTCCGGCCCACAAAGGGCAGTACGGACTTTTTATCCGCACCTTCGGTAAGGCAGTCCACTCGAGCATCCCGGAGCAGGGTGAAAATGCCATTGAGCGGATGGCCCGCGTCATCAACGCGATGGCCGATTACAACGAGGAGCTTGCCTCGCGGGAGCCACACCCGCTTTGCGGGCACGGACGGTACAGTCCCGGCGTCATTCGCGGCGGTGAATTGGCCAGCGCAGTGCCCGACTTTTGCGAGCTCGAGATCGATCGGCGGTTGCTGCCTACGGATTCTGGAGAAGATTTTCGACGAGATATTGAGCGACGCCTTGATCCGCTGAAGGATGCCGACCCCGGGTTTTGTTACGAGCTCAGCGAGCCATCCTGGGACATCCCCGCCAATGATCTTTCTGTCGAAGCGCCGGTGGTTCAGTCGCTTCTGCGTTCAGCGGCGGAGTTGGGCGGACAAACAGCAAGGGCGCAGGCATTTCCCGGATCAACGGACGCGCCGCATCTAAAAAGTCCATCGGTGATATGTGGGCCGGGATCGTTAAGTCAGGCCCATTCGCTTAATGAGTTTGTGGAGATCGAGCAGTTGGGTCGAGCCACCCAGATGTATCTTAGGGCGGCATTTGATCTTTTGGCTTAATTTAAAAATCGCTCGGGCCGATAGGGGTCCAGCGGGATATCGGGCTGTTGATCATCAGCGAGTTGCTGAACCAGTTTGCCGGTGATCCCACCCAAGGTGATCCCGACATGCTGATGCCCGAAGGCATAAATGATCGATGGATGTCGGGTGGATCGACCGATGACCGGCAGGCTGTCGGGCAACGTCGGGCGAAACCCCAGCCAGGTTGATCCACTCTGGCCTGAGGCCGGAAGCGCTTTTTTGACGACACGCCGAATGTACTCGAGGCGGCGTTGATTGGGCGGCGCGGATAGTCCGGCGAGTTCTACGGTTCCGGCAGCGCGCAGTCCGTCTGCAAGGGGTGAGATATAAAGCCCTGCATCCGCCAGGCCTACCGGTCGCGTCAGTAAGGATGCGTCACTTGGGAACATCACGTGATATCCCCGCTCGGTTTCAAGCGGAAGGCTATCGATTAGTCCGCCCTGAATTTTGGTGGACCAGGCGCCTGCTGCAATGACGACATGTCGACTTTGCGACGATTGGGCAAGTCCCGAAACAGACACGTGATGGCTGTCAACCGAATCGATGGAGGTAATGCGATCCTGCTGCCAGACTCCGCCCTCGGAAACGAAATGCTTAACCATGCGGTCGATCATGGCTTGTGGACTCAAGAGGTGGAACCCGTCGTCGTACAGAATGCCCCCGGCAAACGTCGGCGCCAGGTGTGGCTCTAGGTCACGGATATCGACGGCCGATAGATCGGTGATGCGCACGCTTTGCTCCCGACGCCGCTGGATATCGGCCTGCGCTGAATGCAGCGCGCTATCCGTCGAATACAGGTATACCGTTCCATCGCGTCGAATCAGATCCAGACCATCAGCGGTTTTGAAGAGATCCAGTGCAGCGGCTTCGGAGCTTCGGAGCAATGCGCCGAGGCCCGAGATCGTTTGATCGACCCGTTCGCGTGAGCAATGGCGCAGGAATTGAAAAAGCCAGGGAAGCATCCTGAGTCCGTAGAGCGGAGAGATGGAGAGCGGCCGTTCTGCGCCGGTCATTAAGGCAGGAAGATTCTTCAGTAATTTCGGATGATTAACCGGAATACACGCGTAGCTGGCAAAGGTGGCCGCATTCCCGAAACTAGTTTGACTCCCCGGCGCATGCGCATCGACCAGGGTGACGCGATGACCGGCCCGCTGCAGGTAAAGTGCGCAGGATACGCCGACCATGCCCGCTCCAATTACGATCGCTGATTTTTTGTCTATAGCCATATGGTGGAATCGTATCCGCGGGCCGCGCTAAATGCGCTCATCAACCAGAGCAATGCCTTGCCCAACGCCTACGCCCATTTAAAGTTCAGAGCAGCCCTTTGATTTTTCCAGTCAAACGGACCTGTCGGATAGTTTTCCCCAGGCCGCATGGGGGAGTCGGCGTCCTTCCCAAAACTCCAACCGAGAATCAGAGGGCAGGATAATGCAACAGGAATTCAGGCATGAGCAAGCGCAACAGCATTTGAATTAAGTTAAGATTCGAGGCGAAGTAGTCACGATAAGATATTCATATTTCGCGATGCCGCATTCATCGCCACTCAGTGGCGAGATTTTGCTGCAGTTCACACCTGTAAAACGGAGGAAATCCACAATGATTAGGCACGCCAAGATTTCGGTTATAGCTGCGGCCCTAGCCTTTGTCGGTACGGCACATGCCGATAGCGTCAAGATTGGTTTTGTCTCGACCTTGACCACACCGGCAAGCGTGATTGGGCAAGATATCCAGAATTCGGTCGAGCTCGCGCTTGAACACATTGGCAACAAGATGGGTAATCTCGACGTCGAGTTGTTCATGGAAGACGATGGCTTCAAGCCAGACGTCGGTAAGCAGAAGACCGACAAACTCGTGAAGCAGAACGATGTGGACTTTGTGGCCGGATATATCTGGTCTCACGTCTTGCTGGCATCCATGAATTCTGTATTGGATGCAGACAAGTTTCTGATCAGCGCGAATGCCGGCCCGTCTCAAATTGCGGGCAAGCGATGCCATAAGAATTTCTTCTCGACCTCGTGGCAGAACGATCAAACGCCGATGGCTCTTGGCGAGCATTTGAATAAGATCGGTGTAAAGTCTATTTACATCATGGCTCCGAACTATGCTGCGGGAAAAGACATGGTGGCTGGCGTTGAGTCCGTTTTCAAAGGTGACGTAAAAGGAAAGGACATGACGAAGTGGGGTGCCGATGCGCAGCTCGACTTCTCTGCGGAACTCGCGAAGGCAAAAGCGTCAGGTGCCGAGGCTATCTTTGTCTTTTATCCAGGCAAAGCAGGTCCGGCCTTCATCAAGCAATATCAGCAGGCAGGGCTTCAGTCCGTGCTGCCGCTCTACAGTGTATTTACGGTAGACGCTATTGCGCTGCCGAGACTACAGAAAGCAAATCTTGAGGGCGTGCTGGGTTCTAAAAATACTCAGACATGGTCTCCGGATCTCGATAATGCCGCCAATAAAAAGTTCGTAAGCGCCTATATGGCCAAACATGGAGGCTATCCGTCTTTTTACGGCGCGCAAGCCTACGATTCGATCATGCTGATCAAGAGCGCGGTAGAGGCGGTGAACGGCGATCTGTCAAATAAAGACGCGGTCCGCAACGCGCTTCGAGCCGCGAACTACGACTCGGTCCGGGGTCGTTACACCTACGGAAACAACGGCATGCCGATCCAGAACTTCTATCTCCGCGAAGTTACTAAGGATAGCGAAGGACGCTGGACGACGAAGGTGGTTGAAACGGTCTACACCAATCATCAGGATGGGTACGCGAAAGACTGCAGCCTGTAACTGCAGTCCGCCGCTAAGTTGCTCACGTTAACTCCGGCCCGAAGCTAGGGCCGGAGTTAACGTCTTATTTCTACGCGTACCAGGGAACCGGCGTGGACTGGAACCTATTCATCGTCCAGCTAATGAACAGTGTTCAGCTGGGTTTGCTTCTCTTTCTCCTGGCGTCCGGTTTGACGCTGATTTTCGGAATCATGGACTTTATCAATCTCTCCCATGGTTCTTTCTACATGATGGGCGCTTATTTCTGTGGCTCAGTGGTTGCCCGCACCGGGTCTTTTTTGGCGGGCGTGATCACAGGGCTTGTTGGCGTCTTTGTGCTGGGGGCACTGATCGAGTGGTTCATTGCCCGCAAGCTTTATAAAGAGGACCATCTGGATCATGTCCTGGTGACCTTTGGGCTCATCCTCGTGATGGATACCTTGGTGCACTTGATATGGGGTCCCTCTGGGCTGTCAATTCCGTTGCCGCACATTCTGAACGGTCAGATTGTCATCGGCACGATCGTCTTTCCGACATATCGGACGCTCATCATCGTGGGTGGGCTTGCCGTCGCTGCGATACTGTACCTGCTCGTCGCGAGAACACGGCTCGGCATGTTGATTCGTGCGGGGGCGTCAAATCGTGACATGGTGGAATCTCTCGGTATCAATATTGATCGGCTTTTCTTGATTGTTTTTGCAATTGGCGCCGCCATGGCCGGATTTGCGGGCATTCTTATCGCGCCGATTACGGAGGCAACAATCGGGATGGGTAACGACATCATCATCATCGCCTTTGTGGTCGTGATCGTCGGGGGCATTGGCTCCGTAAAGGGAGCGTTTTATGCGGCCCTCATCATCGGCGTTATCGATACGATGAGTCGCTCTTACCTTGATGATTTTCTTAAGCTGCTGATGGAACCGCAGTTTGCCGAGACGGCGGCACCCGCGATCTCTGCGATGCTGGTCTATATCCTGATGGCCGCGGTACTCGCCTTTAAACCGAGCGGGCTATTTCCCCCAGCGGGCACCCGCTAATGAATCCAGTTTTTCAGACTCGGGCAGGCAAGATCTATTTACTGATGCTGGTGCTGCTGGGTCTCGCACCGGTGCTCGTGGGTTGGGCAGAGCAACCATTCCTGCTTGATCTCTTGAGCCGCGGACTCATCATCGGAATCGCCGCATTAAGCCTGAATCTTATTCTCGGTTATGGCGGGATGGTCAGTCTGGGCCATGCGGCCTACTTGGGTATTGGCGCCTACTGTGTGGGGATCCCGGCGTACTACGATATCTATGCGGGTTGGGTTCATCTTGCCTTGGCGATTGTGGTCTGTGCCGGGTTTGCTCTCGTCACCGGGGCGCTCAGCCTTCGTACCAAAGGTGTTTACTTCATCATGATCACGATGGCTTTCAGTCAGATGGTCTATTTCCTATTCGTGAGTTTGGAAGAGTATGGTGCCGACGATGGCCTAGTGATCTATGCGCGAAGTGAATTCCCCGAGTGGATGGCAATGGAGAGTGCCGTATCGCTTTACTACTGGATATTCGGCCTGCTGATATTGACGCTATATCTTATCCACCGTTTGGTGCGCTCTCGATTTGGGCGAGCCGTCATTGGCTCCAAGCATAATGATCTTCGAATGCAGTCACTCGGTTTTAACACCTATGGCTATCGGCTTACCTGTTACGTTATTTCGGCAGTCATCTGCGGTCTTGCTGGAGTGCTGCTGGGCAACTTCACCCGATTCATAAGTCCAGAGATGATGAGCTGGGTGCGTTCAGGTGAGCTTATTTTTATGGTGATCATTGGTGGGGTGGGTAGTCTTTTTGGGCCACTGTTTGGCGCACTCTCGTTCTTGCTTCTCGAAGAGTGGCTTTCCGTGATTACGGTTTACTGGCATCTGATTTTTGGCGGATTGCTCATAGCCCTCGTCCTGTGGGGGAAGGGCGGAATTGATGCTTGGCTCAATAGATTGAATCGCGATGAGCAATCGGATGACTGAAGCAATCCTATCGATCCAGTCGCTGTTCAAGAGTTTTGGCGGTATACCGGCAACAGATGACGTCAACCTCTCGGTTCGAAAAGGCGGCATCCATGCGATCATCGGGCCGAACGGAGCGGGTAAGACGACGCTCATTGCCCAGCTGTCGGGCCAGTTAAAGTCGGACAAAGGCTCCATTCACTTCAATGGCCGCAATATTTTGGGCTTGACCCCTGCTCAGCGTGCTCGAGCAGGCCTGGCTAGATCGTTCCAGATTACCAGCGTCTTCCTACCTATGACGTTGCTCGAGAACGTCATGCTTGCGGTCCAAGGCACGCAAGGCCACTCCTACCGATTCTGGTCCCCAGCCGAAAACGATCCTCAGTTAATGGATGGCGCGATGGAGGCCTTGGCGATTGTGGGGCTCGACGATAGAGCGGGTCATCGGGTGGCGAGCGTATCCCACGGCGAGCAACGACAGCTTGAGGTCGCTATGGCCCTGGCTATGCAGCCCACAATGCTGCTCTTAGATGAGCCTATGGCTGGCATGGGCAAAGAGGAGACGCTCAAGATGGTGGACATCCTCTCCCGCCTTGCTGGCGATAAGACCATTCTCATGGTTGAGCACGATATGGACGCGGTCTTTTCTCTCGCAGACCAGCTTTCCGTGCTTGTGAACGGACACATCATCGCGACCGACACGGTGGCGAATATTCGATCCAATCGCGATGTGCAGCGCGCGTACCTGGGTGATCAGCATGCTTGAGATTGAGAGTATCGAATCGTTCTACGGGCCGATTCAGGCATTGTTTGGCATGACCCTGACTTGTGAAGAGGGCAAGGTAACCACGCTGCTCGGACGTAATGGGATGGGCAAAACGACCACCGTAAAGTCAATCATCGGGAAGGTCGATGTGTCCCGGGGTCGCATTGTTTTTCAAGGCGTTGAGGTGCGAGGTCGACCCACGCATGACATTGTCCGGCGCGGCATCGGGCTGGTTCCGGAGGGTCGACAGATCTTTCCAAACTTAAGCGTGAGAGAGAATCTGGTTGCGACCGCCGACAATTTTGGTAGTGAGCCGCCACTTTGGACCTTGGAGCGGGTGCTCGATTTTTTTCCTGCACTGGCCGAGCGTCTCGACCACATGGGCAATCAGCTTTCGGGTGGCGAGCAGCAAATGCTCGCCATCGGGCGCGCTCTGATGCTTAATCCGAGAATGCTGATTCTTGATGAAGCAACTGAAGGGCTTGCGCCGTTGGTTCGAAAAGAGATCTGGTCACGCCTTGCGGATGTCAAAGCATTGGGAATCACCATCTTATTGATCGATAAGAATATCAACGAGTTCACGCACATTGCCGATCACCACTACATCATCGAAAAGGGTCGAACGGTATGGAGCGGAACAACTTCGCAGTTGACCGCCGATCCGTCCCTTAAGGAGCGCTATCTCGGCGTTTGAGGACCCGAAGGCTAGCCACTCGGCACCCGCCCGCCTGTCTACGTTCATCCGCGGGCCGTTATAATCCCGCCCCGCGCACTCCGGCCTGAACGCGCTTGTGCGAGGTCCGCTCGGCAGGGGATTGCAGGAGTTAGTCAAGAGACGCCATCTGTGGTGACGAGATTTGCCCCGGCCATTCTGCGCCTCGTTTTTTCCTATGTCTTTTGGAGTCATTTCATGAGTAAGTCAGTCGCGATCGCCATTGCACTCTTTTTGGCGGTTGCTGCCTGGATAGGTTCGGGCTTTCTTGGCGATAAACCTCAAGAAGCGTCAGAGCGTGCCGAGAGCGGGTCAGGCGAAGCGCCAACCAAACTTGCCTCAGTCCAAGTGCAGCGGCTGACCGTATCTTCCGTGGATCGGATCTTAGATCTGATGGGTGTGACCGCAGCGAATCGGGCAGTGAGCGTTTCGGCTCAAACCAAGGGAGCGATTATTGATATTGCCGTTGATAGCGGGATGCAGATTAAATCCGGCGCGCGAATCGCTGAGATTGATTCTGGTGATCGTAAAGCCCGGGTCAGCGAGGCGAAGGCGATGGTGGCGTTACGGCAATCAGAGTATGACGCTGCCGCCAAACTGTCGGAAAAAAATCTGCAGTCGCCAACAGAGTTGATTCGTGCGCGAACCAATTTGGATGCGGCTAAAGCGGCTTTGGAAAGCGCCGAGATTGAATTGCAACGCACGAGCGTGCGCGCGCCTTTTTCGGGTGTTGTAGAAAGCCGACTGGTTGAGGTGGGCGATTATATGGATATCGGTAAGCCGCTCGCTCGACTTCTCGATCTGTCGCAAATCAAAGTGTTGGGGCAGGTGTCTGAGCGCGACGTCACTGAGATTAAATCTGGCATGTCCGCGACGTTGACCTTCATTGATGGACAGACTCTTCAGGGTAAGGTCACATTTGTCTCGCAGTCCAGTGACAGCGCGACGCGCACCTTCGGCATCGAAGTCACAGCGCCGAATCCGGATTTGTCGATCGCCGCCGGCATGACCGCGAAGATCAGTTTGAACCTCGGCGCTGCGCGGGCCCATCAATTGAGTCCCGCTGTTTTGACCTTGGACGATGAGGGTCGGATCGGCGTGAAGTTGGTGGATGACGCGGACGTGGTCCATTTCGTGCCCGTGAACCTTGTGACGGACTCCCCTGAAGGAATGTGGCTGGCAGGTCTGCCCGACACAGCCGATATCATCACACTCGGTCACGAATTTGTCAGCGACGGACAGCAAGTGACCGCTGTGCGCGTTACGCCTTAAGGACGTCAGCGCATGTCGCTTATTCGAACATCGTTTAGCTATTCGCGCACAGTGCTGCTGGCGCTTATGTTTATTCTTATTACTGGTTCTGTCGCCTACAACGACATCCCTAAAGAGTCCGAGCCAGACATCGATATACCGATTATTTACGTGACGATTCGTCATGATGGCATCTCTCCCGAAGATGCTGAGCGTCTCCTGATTCGACCCATTGAGCAGGAGCTGAAGACCATCGAGGGCATCAAGGAAATGCGCTCCACCGGTTACGAGGGTGGTGCGAATGTGTTGCTTGAGTTTGATGCGGGATTTGATTCGGACTCGGCGATGCGAGATGTTCGTGAGGGCGTGGATCTTGCGAAAGGAGGTTTGCCTGCGGCGACCGATGACCCTGAGATTCATGAAGTGAACTTCAGCCTCTTCCCTGTGATCGTCGTTATTCTATCCGGGGATGCCCCGGATAGAGCGCTCTACCGGCTCGCTCGCGAGCTCAAAGATGCCATCGAAGGCATTGGCGAGGTATTACAGGTAAAGATCGCTGGAGATCGTGACGAAGTTGTTCAGGTGATTGTTGATCCGCTTCGGCTGGAGAGTTACGGGCTTGATCCAGCGCTAGCGGCCGCAACCGTGAGTAGTTCCAATATGCTGGTGGCCGCCGGGGTACAGGACACCGGCCAAGGACGATTCTCGATCAAGGTCCCCGGCCTCTTTGAGAGCGTCATGGATATCGCCAACTTGCCGGTTCTGGTTGATGGCGACGCCGTCGTTACCGTTGGGGATATTGCGGACGTACGCAGAACGTTCCGCGATCCGGAAACTCATGCGCGCGTAAATGGGAAAGTTGCGGTCGCGCTTGAAGTCTCCAAGCGCTCAGGTGAGAACGTTATAGCGACTATTGAAAAAGTACGCGCCGTGGTGGCGGCACACCAGGCCGAGTGGCCGCAGACGATTAAAGATTCGGTTCAGGTAAATTACTCGCAGGACCGTTCCGATCAGATTCGGACCATGCTGAGTGATCTGCAGAACAGCGTGATCAGCGCCGTCATTTTGGTCATGATTGTTGTGATCGCGGCATTGGGTGTGCGAAGCGGACTCCTCGTAGGGCTTGCTATTCCGGGCTCTTTTCTTACGGCATTGTTGACTTTGTACCTGCTCGACGTGTCGTTAAACATTGTGGTTCTCTTTAGCTTGATCTTGGCCGTAGGCATGCTGGTGGATGGTGCGATCGTGGTATCTGAGTTTGCGGATCGCAAGCTCAGCGAGGGTCTGTCGCGGCGCGAGGCTTATTTGCAGGCGTCCGGCAGGATGGCTGCGCCGATCATTGCCTCGACCGCGACTACGCTCGCGGCATTTTTGCCATTGGTGTTCTGGCCGGGCGTGGTGGGTGAGTTCATGAAATTTCTGCCCATGACGGTTCTCATCACGCTGGGCGCGTCTTTGGCGATGGCCCTTATTTTTGTCCCGGTGGTGGGCTCCTTAATCGGCCGACCCTCGACGCTGAGTCAACGAGCGCTTGATAATTTGAATGCGGGCGAGGCGGGCGATTTGTCCAGTGTGCGCGGTCCAACAGGCGTCTATCTCTCAGTTTTGCGATGGGCCGTGATTCGACCCAAAACGATTCTGGCATCGTCGGTCGTCCTCTTAATCGGCATGTTTGTGGTTTATGGTCAATTGGGACCCGGGGTTGAGTTTTTCCCGGATGTCGAGCCCGATAACGCACAGGTCCAGGTTCGCGCTCGCGGGAACCTATCCATTGAGGAACAGAACGGGATCATGCGAGATATCGAACGCCGTGTTCTGGATGTGGATGGCGTTAGAACCTTCTATACCCGTGTGGGTGCTGACCAAAATAGTGAAGAAGCGGAAGACATAGTCGGCTCCATTTCTTTGGAATTCGGCGATTGGCGATTGAGACCTCGAGTAAAGGAAATTTTTCACACGATCCGCGATCGCGTCGCCGATCTCGCGGGTGTTGTGGTTGATCTCCGAAAAGAAGAAGGGGGCCCGCCAGTGGGTAAGCCGATCCAAATTCAGCTCTCCTCCTATTATCCGGAACTTCTCGAGGAAGCAGCGGCAATGATCCGCACCAAATTCGATGAAACGCCGGGTCTCGCCAGCATTGAGGACTCTCGCGCGCTCCCGGGAATCGATTGGGCGTTAAAGGTTGATCGGGCGCAGGCGGCGAAATATGGGATCGATATAGGCAGCATCGGCAATATGATTCAAATGACAACTGCCGGTTACAAAATCGGCGAATATCGGCCAGACGACAGTGAGGAGGAGATAGACATCCGCGTGCGCTTCCCCCAAGTCGACAGGACCGTAACCGGTTTGAATCAAGTACGCGTCAACACGCAGCAGGGCGCTGTACCCGTATCAAACTTTGTAAAACGCGAAGCGGAGCAAAAAACAGGGCGACTGCGCCGCGTCGACGGGTTTCGGGTCATCACCGTGAAAGCGGATGTTGAGGAGGGTGTGCTCGCAGATACGAAGTTGCAGGAAATCCAAGCTTGGCTCGGCAGCCGGTCTATCGACCCGCGTATTCAGGTCGTTTTTAAAGGCGAAGATCAGGAGCAGGCAAAGGCAAAAGCCTTCCTGGGCAAGGCCTTTATGGTCGCGCTTTTCCTAATGGCATTGATCCTGATCACTCAGTTCAACAGTTTCTATCAGGCGGCACTGATTCTCTTTGCTGTGGTGATGTCGACAGTAGGCGTGTTGCTCGGTTTGATGCTGACTGGATCTCCGTTTGGTATTGTCATGAACGGCATCGGAGTCATCGCGCTGGCCGGTATAGTGGTGAATAACAATATTGTGCTGATCGATACCTACGCACGCTTGCGCGAGACGATTAGCGACCCGTTAGAGGCGGTCCTGCGAACCGGCGTCCAGCGATTGCGACCCGTGATGCTGACAACGGTAACAACGATACTCGGCCTATTGCCGATGATGTTGGGAATCAATATTGACTTCATCACGCGTGAAGTGACCCATGGCGCGCCATCCACCCAGTGGTGGACGCAATTGTCGACCTCGATCGTTTTCGGGCTGGGATTCGCCACGATCTTGACGCTGGTAGTTACCCCAAGTGCGTTGATGCTTCAGGCAAACCTCTCGCGCTGGTGGTCAGGTCGACGCCAGCGTTCCGTCTCTTTGGCGGGCGGCTAGTGTTTATTTGCTCTTAACGCGCTGCCAGGTGTCTCGTAGAGATACAGCCCGGTTAAAGACCGGGGTGGTCTCGGTACTGGTTGGGTCAACACAGAAGTAGCCGAGTCTTTCGAACTGAAAGCACGCCCCAGGTTTGGCGCTCGCAAGGCTGGGCTCGATCTTAGCCTGCTCGAGAGTGACGCAAGAATTGGGGTTCAAAATGTCCGCCAGATTATCTTCAGATGAAAACTTGGGCTCGGGTTCATTAAAGAGCGGCTCATAAAGACGTACCGTCGCGTCCGAGGCATGTCTCGCGGAGACCCAGTGGATTGTGCCTTTTACCTTCCTACCATCCGGGGCATTGCCGCCCCGCGTCTCTGGATCATAGGTGCAGTGAACCTCAACCACGTTTCCGCTGTCATCATGAATCACATCAGTACAGGTAACTAAGTATGCATAGCGCAGTCGAACCTCACGGCCGGGCGCCAATCGGAAAAATTTGCCCGGGGGATTCTCCATGAAATCGTCCCGCTCAATGAAAAGCTCTCGGCAAAAGGGTACTTGGCGCTCACCCAACGAAGGATCGTTCGGATGATTCTGAGCGACAAAGTATTCTTCTCGGTCATCAGGGTAATTTTCGATAACGACTTTGAGCGGTCGGAGTACCGAAAAAGCTCGAGCGACACTCGGATCGAGCGCTTCTCGGACGCAATTTTCAAGCACGCTTAGTTCGACGTTCTGCTGATTGCGGGTCACGCCGATCCGACCGCAGAAATCCACAATGGCTTCAGGAGGAAAGCCACGGCGCCGCATCCCAGAGAGTGTCGGCATGCGTGGATCGTCCCAGCCGCTAACCACCTGTTGGGATACCAGCGCGGTGAGAAGTCGCTTGCTAACAACGGTGTATTCCAGTGACAGACGCGAGAATTCTGTCTGGTAGGGTCTCGCAGGAGCAGAGACATGCTCCAGCACCCAGTCATACAGGGCACGATTATCCTCAAACTCTAGCGTGCACAGTGAGTGAGTCACTCCCTCAATAGCGTCCGACAGCGGATGCGTGAAGTCGTACATCGGGTATATGCACCACGCGTCGTTCGTATTGTGATGTGTTTGGTATCGAATACGATAGAGCGTCGGATCACGAAGATGAATATTCGGAGACGCCATGTCGATCTTGGCGCGCAGTACGCGCGAACCTTCCGCGAATTCGCCGTGTCGCATTCGGGAGAAAAGATCAAGATTTTCATCGGGGCCGCGCTCGCGAAACGGGCTATTTGAACCCGGCGCAGTCAGCGTGCCTCGAGTACGTCTGATGTCTTCGGCGCTCAAGTCGCAGACATATGCATTCGAGGTCTTGATCAACTCCACGGCGAAGCCGTAAAGCTGTTCGAAGTAATCCGATGCATGCCGAAGTCGATCTTCCCAATCAAAGCCCAGCCATTGGACGTCTTCTTTAATTGCAGAGACAAACTCAGGACTCTCGCGATCCGGGTTGGTGTCGTCAAACCGCAAGAAACAGCGCCCCGCAAATTCCCGCGCGACGCCAAAATTGAGGCATATGGACTTTGCGTGCCCAATATGGAGGTAGCCGTTAGGCTCTGGGGGGAAACGGGTTGTAATGCCTTGCGGATACCGGCCAGCATCAAGATCAGCTTGAATCAGTTGCCTGATAAAGTGAGTGGGAACGACGTGATGCTCGGTCATGGATGAATCTTCAAGTTACGCAGGATTCCATCCAAACAATAATTGCTCGGGCCAATCCGGCGTTGGCTGTGCTCGTGTGAGAGGCAGCGCACAACGCTGAACGCGTCGCGCGCTGCAAGATTGGATCTACCAGTTGGTTGGTGTCGATAGCGGGGAGGCCTGGCTGCCGAAATAAGCAGCGATATCTTCCATATCTTTTTTGCTCAGGGCTGCCGCAAACCCTTTCATAATGGCATTGTTGCGCGCGCCGCTCTTGTAGTCAGCCAGCGCATGCGACAGATAATCCGGGTATTGGCCGGCGAGACTGGGGTACATCGGGGCGATCGGCTTCTTGCCGCCGGGGCCGTGGCAGGCGAAACATGCTTGCGCTTTTGCCGCGCCGGCATTTGCGTCCCCGTCACCCAACTCGGTTGCATCCGGACCCGCAAGACTACTGAGGTAAGCAGACACGTTGTTGATCTCGGCGTCTGTCATCGACCCCGCTTGCGCCTGCATCGTTGGGTGACTACGCTCGCCTGATTGGTATGCCTTGAGCGCTACAATCAGGTATTGCTCTTGTTGCCCACCCAGCTTCGGTACACGAAACGCGGGGTAGGCATTTCGAAGGCCTGGTGCACCATGACAGCCCATGCAGGTTGCGGCGCTTGCTTTGCCTGCCTGCACGTCACCAGCGGCATAGGCGGCTGTCCAGCTGACTAAAAACGTGAGGCAAAGAATGAAGGATGAAAAAATTCTCATCACCAATCGTCTCGTAAATTTCTGAAGGCGTAACTCTAGGCAACCGCCTCCTATGTTGCAACATTTTTGCGCCGAAAATATTAGATTTTCCACTCATTCGTGGCGTTGCAAAGTAACAAAAACCTCCTCAAGACCGCTCGGGTGGCTAACGGTTGTTAACGGTCCGGGTGGCCAGATCCAGTCACTCTTTGGGAATAACTCCGCCAACCGATCGAGCGGTATGTGCCATGGTGGGCCACCCTCTCGATGGGTCTGCATGAATAGGCCGATGATGACGCCGCCGGGCTTAGTCCACGCGTGCAGTCGCTTAGCATACCGCGCCCAGAGCGCGGGCTCGAGTGCGCAAATGGCCGTTTGTTCGTAGATGATGTCAAAGGGCTGGCCGGGATCCCATGCAAAAAGATCTTGTTCGAGAATCTCGGCGCGAAGATTCTCGTCGCTCAGCGTCTTTTTAAGAGCAGATACGGCGCTCGGCGCGAAATCTACCCCGGTGACCTGATATCCCTTATCCGCCAGATAAATGACTTCGTGGCCCTGGCCACAGGCAGGAACAAGAACCCGCGCGGGCGGTTGCGGTATATCGGCAAGCGCGGAGACCAGAGCAGGGCTCGGCTGTCCCCGGTCCCAAGCGGTCTTGCCGTCTTGATACCGCTTCTCCCAGCGGGCTTGATCGCGTGTGTCCGAGTCCATGCCGATCGTTTTGAGGTTGTGGTCGATGCCAGCGAAGTCTACACGTCTACACTCACCTTTCGGAACGTGACCTCGGCTGAAACAGCCCGAGACATTATTTGCGGGTGATATACTGCGCCGCGTTTTTGCATGTGATTCCTCAAGAAACGCCGTTCCTCATGACCTTGCAGCCCTCCAGCACAGACGATCTCAGAATTGTCAGCATAAAAGATGTGTCCACAGCGGGCACGGTAATCGCAGAAATCCCCATCACCAGCTCAGCGGCGACTGTCGTTGAGAATGCCCGCGCTAGTATCCACCGCGTTTTTGCGAACGAAGACGATCGCCTCGTTATTATTACTGGCCCGTGTTCGATTCATGATCCGCAAGCGGCTCTTGAATATGCGCGAAAGCTGCAGGCTTTGGTGGAGTCTTATCGAGATGATCTGATTCTTGTGATGCGGGTTTACTTCGAAAAACCCCGAACGACCGTCGGTTGGAAAGGGCTTATCAATGACCCCAATATCGACGAGTCTTTCGACATTAATAAAGGACTGAGGGTGGCGCGCCGACTTCTTCTGGAGATCAATGATCTCGGGCTTCCGGCGGGTACAGAGTTCCTGGATATTCTCACTCCGCAGTATCTGGCCGATCTTGTCAGTTGGGGCGCGATCGGAGCGCGGACGACGGAGAGCCAACTGCATCGCGAGTTGGCCTCTGGCTTGTCTTGCCCGGTCGGTTTTAAAAATGGGACGGATGGGAATTTAAAAATTGCTGTCGATGCCGTGGGCGCGGCTATTCATTCGCACCATTTCCTATCCATAACAAAGGATGGTCGCTCCGCGATTTTTGAGACCGGGGGCAATCAGGACGGGCATCTCATTCTGAGAGGGGGTAAGGAGCCAAACCACGGTCCCGACAGTGTCGAAGCGGCTGCGTCGTTAATGGCGAAAGGAGGCCTGAGCCCCAAATTAATTGTGGACTGCAGCCATGCCAACAGTGGCAAGGATCCGAGTCGCCAACCCGAGGTCATTGATTCCATTTGTGCCCAAGTCTCGGCGGGCGATGATCGAATCAAGGGCGTTATGATCGAAAGCCACCTGCAAGGCGGAAGGCAGGATGTCATTCCCGGCCAGCCCTTGACTTACGGACAAAGCATTACGGATGCCTGCATTGCATGGGAGGAGACCGTCCCGTTACTTGAGCGACTCTCGCAGGCGGTCCAATCGCGCCGACGCGCAAGTTAATCGGCGACCTTTTCCAGAGAAAAGGCTCTACCCACCGCTCTCTTATCGAGCGATCAAAAATATTTGGTCGGCATGATTTTCGGATGATGCTATCTTCAAACGCTGTAATTTCCGGTACTCGACGCTTGTACGCGTTCTGATATCGGTTCCTAAATTCTCTCGAGACTCCATTTATGATCAAACCGCACGGCTCAGATGTTTTGACCCCACTCCTTGTAGAAGATTCGGCGCGGCTCGAAGCCTTACGCGCTGAGGCGCAGGAACTGCCCTCCCTGGTGGTGAGTTCGGCAACGGCTGCCAATGCCGTTATGCTGGGCGCCGGTTACTTCACCCCGCTTACGGGGTTCATGAATAAAGCGGATATTCTGGAAGTGGCGCAGAAGATGCAAACGACCTCGGGTGTTTTCTGGCCGGTGCCTGTAGCGAATCTTGCCTCTGGTGCACATGGCGTCGAGGCCGGATCAAGAGTCGCGTTGCGCGATCCCAACGTCTCGGGCGGGCCCGTGCTGGCCATCCAGACTGTGTCAGCAGTGGAAACCCTCACCGACAAAGACGTAGAGGAGATCTGTCAGTCCGTGTACGGCACCACCGATGATGCACACCCAGGGGTGGCGACCTTTAAATCACAAGGGAAGACTGTGCTCTCGGGCCCTATTGAGGTTCTTAATCTGAGTTATTTCGAAACCGATTTCCCCGAAACCTTCCGTACTGCCGGCCAGATTCGAGACGAGATCGCGGAGCGGGGCTGGGAAACCGTGGTGGCGTTCCAGACTCGAAATCCCATGCATCGTGCGCACGAGGAGCTATGCAAGATGGCGAAAGATGCCGTGCATGCCGACGGCATTCTTATCCACATGCTGCTGGGAAAACTTAAGCCGGGCGACATTCCGGCGGACGTGCGTGACGCCGCGATCCGGAAGATGGTGGAACTTTATTTTCCGCCGAACACCGTCATGATTACCGGTTATGGTTTTGACATGCTCTATGCCGGACCTCGCGAGGCGGTGCTGCATGCGGTGTTTAGGCAGAATTCAGGTTGCACCCATCTTATTGTTGGCCGCGACCATGCCGGCGTGGGCGATTATTACGGCGCCTTCGATGCCCAAACGATATTTGATGACTCCGTTCCACCGGGCGCCTTGGGAATCGAAATTTTCCGGGCGGACCACACGGCCTATTCCAAGAAACTGGACCGCGTTGTGATGATGCGTGATGCCCCCGATCATGAAAAAGACGACTTCGTGCTCTTGTCGGGAACCCGAGTCAGGGAAATGCTCGCGGCCGGTGAGGACTTGCCGTTGGAATTCGCGCGTCCCGAGGTAGCCCGTATTCTGATGAAACACTACGCGGACGAGGCGCTCTAGTCTCGTCGCGATTCCGCTGGTGCAGTGATTCCCGCCCGGGTGGAGCGGGCGCGCTAAGGTGCGCTTAGATCGAACTGATCAACCGGTAGCGCTTCCTTCTCAAGCATTACTGGGATGCTGTCATCAATTCGGTAGATGCGTTGCCGGTTGTCAGTGATTAATCCTTCCACAATAGGTCGGGTGACCGACTCATTCGCGAAGTTGGTGACCACTCCAGACTCAATTTTCAGGTTAATGGCGTCGATTTCACTCTGACTCAGCAGGCGGAGTCCTTGTTTGGTGACAGGACAGCAGAGGATTTCCAGTAATTTTCTATCGATGGGCACGGCGATCCTCAAGGATTGGGTTCATAAGGCGCAATTTGTCTAATAAGTATACTTTCATCAGTTGGCGCAATGCACTGACCGATAAATCTCTTACATCGATCTCTTCACATGGCATCAGGCTCACGTCGCGCGGTCGTTACGGCCATCGCCGGTAACGGACTACTGACGGTCTTAAAGTTTCTTGTTGCGGTGCCCACCCAGTCTGCCGCCATGATGAATGAAGCGGTCCATAGCCTGATGGACACGCTGAATCAAATCTTTCTTCTGATCGGACTTGCGCAGGGATCGCAGTCTGCGGATGCGCGATACGCCTTCGGCCACGGACAGAAGAAATACCTTTGGAATCTTTGGAGCGCGATTGGTCTCTTCTCCATTGGTTGTGGATTGGGTCTTTCACACGCATGGCATGCATGGCATCGATTGGATTCGGCCGCCTCACCGCCAGCCTTTCAGTTAGCCGGGTTAAGCTTTGACCCGATGTGGCTTGGCGGCGCGGTTTTGCTGATTGCGTTCATCATTGAAGGCTTCGTTCTTCGCGTTGCCTGGCGCGAGTTCAAAGTGCGAGCCCAAAACGAGGGGATCTCCCCGTTTAAGAAATTGTTTCGGCCGAGCGATCCCACGCTACTCGCTGTCTTGCTTGAGGATGCGGTTGCACTGACCGGCGTAGTGTTCGCTGCAGTGGGGATCGTGATGTCACGGATCTACGATAACGCGCTGTGGGATATTGCCTTCTCGGTCGCCATTGCCATCATGCTGGGGATAACCGCTGTGATTCTTGGTGCCATAAATATGCGCCTGCTCTCCGCAGTTCGTGATGCGGATGCCGAGGCTGCCTTCGAGACGGTTGCTCGAGCGCATCGGGAGATCGAGCGTTTCCATGACCTTAGAAGTATCGTCGTCGACGAGACCCATACGGTGTTGGTCGCTGAGATTGAGCTGCGTGAGGAAGCGATCTTGGCAGGCTTACGCGGTCGGATCGATCATTATGAGCGTGAAATGCTCGGTGCGATCCCCGAGAGTCGGCGTGATGATGTGGCGGTACGTCATTATGTTTCAGATCGAGCAGCGGTTCAGGCTACGCTGGAACGTACCGAAGCGTTAATTGATGAACTCGAGGCGCATTTACGAGAGTTGTGCCCCCGTGTCTCTCACGTGACGATTGAGGTGCAGGGGATCATTGATAATCCAAACTCCACCTTAAACGCTGAATTCACTGAACTCAATCAAACCTAACCCTAAAATTATCATTATGAAAAATGTAAAAGCTTTGGCGATTCTGATTAGCCTAACGTGTCTTCCCGTAGCCGCTCAAGCGGATGACCACAAGCCCGGCACGCAGCGCGAACAGTTCAGTTACGCCTTGGGATTCCAGATTGGCAGTCAGATCGGCCAGCAGATCATGGCTGAAGGGTTAGACCTCGATCCGGCCTTTTTGGCGCGTGCGATTCAAGATGTGATTCAGGGAAATGATCCGATGCTATCGATTGATGAGATGAATGCAGCAATCATGGCGCAACAACAACAAGCACAGGAGCAGAGCATGCAACAGGCCCAAGCGGCTATCGATGCGGGAAACGCGTTCCGCGAACAATACGCAACTCAGGAGGGTGTCACCAAGACGGCAAGCGGCCTTTTGTATAAGGAGTTAACTACGGGCACTGGGAAAAAGCCCGGTGCGCAGGATACAGTGGTTGTTCATTACCGCGGCACGCTCATTAATGGCACGGAGTTTGATAGCTCCATTAAACGTAATCAGCCCGCCTCCTTCAGCCTTGGCGGCATCATCCCTGGCTGGCAGGAAGTGCTACAGCTTATGCCTGAGGGTTCGCGCTGGGAGGTGGTGATCCCCCCTGAACTGGCGTACGGTAGCCAAGGGGCAGGGGCTGCTATCGGACCTGAGGAAACGCTTGTCTTCGAGATTGAGTTGATCGAGGTCAAGTAGTCGGTTGCGCGGTTGTCGAGGCAGCAAGACGTCGTGAGTTTAATCCTGCGCAGCTTTCAGGGTTTTTGGGAGGCTCTTTTAGGGCCGTTTCGAGCCGTATTAAGAGCGGTTTTAGGGATTTCCCCAGCTGTTTGAATTTGGAATTTTCTTGTGAGATAGTGCAGTCGTTGCACGAGACAATAAAAAAGAAAGGTTGATGCGGGGCTTGCTCAAAACCCCGATGTTCAACTATCACCACTTATTACGTTAACCAAGAGGAGGTAACCGATGAGAGCCAATCTTTCGGTATTGGGACTCGTGGCCGGGGCCACTATGTTGCTCCCGGGCGCTGCGTCCGCAGCCTGCGAAACGATCACGCTGGGATCAGCAATTTCGTTGACGGGTAAATACGCTACCAACGGGATGCACACCCAAAACGGCTACGAGTTTGCGATTGAAAAAATCGCTGCAGCAGGCGGCGCCAAATTTGGCGGTAAATGCTACAACTTCAAAGTCATCTACTACGATGACGAATCCAAGGGCGACCGTGCCGCCACCCTGACCGAGCGCCTGATTAATCAGGATAAGGTTCAGTACATGCTCGGCCCCTACTCGTCCGGCATGACTAAGGCTATCGCTCCCGTAACAGAAAAATATCAGATCCCGATGGTAGAGGCAGAGGGCGCATCGCGATCCTTATTTACCCAAGGATATAAATATTTGTTTGCGGTGCTGTCGACTTCAGAGCAGTACCTTGCCTCGGCCGTCGCGCTGGCAGCTGAGAAAGCAAAAGAGTCCGGTAAGGATCCTTCTTCCGTGAAGGTCGCTGTGGCGGTGGAGAACGATCCGTTTTCTCTCGACATCCGCGCGGGCGTGCTGGAAGACGCCAAACGCTTCGGAATGAAGGTTGTTGTAGACGAGCAGCTGCCCAGAGACCTTGCAGACATGAGCGCGATTTTGACCAAGGTGAAATTGCTGAAGCCTGATCTGCTGCTGGTGAGTGGCCACTCCAAGGGGGCTGCGACGGCTGTTCGTCAGATCGACGAGCAGAACGTGAAGGTGCCGATGATCGGTATTACGCACTGCGAAGCGGCTAAGGTCACAAAAGAGTTCGGTGATGCGGCAAACGACATCCTGTGCCCGACTCAGTGGGCCGAGACCATGACTTATTCAGACCCGCTTTTTGGATCGGCGGCTCAGTATCATGACGAGGTACAGGCGCGCTTTGAGATGTACAAAGATCGTTCCGTCCCTTATCAAACGGCACAGGCCTCAGCTGCGATGTACGTCTTCATGGACGCCTTCCAGCGTGCCGGCAGTCTGGATAAGGAAAAAGTGCGAGATGCGATTTCGGCGACGAATCTGAAGACCTTCTATGGCGACATACGGTTTTCTGAAGCCGGCAATAACATTGCCAAGCCGATGGCATTACGCCAGATCCAAAATGGCAAGTACAACGTGGTATCACCCCCAGAGTTCGCCTCTGCTAAGGTGAACTGGCCGCGTGGCTAATTCGACCGCAACCAGCGCGTCGTTTAGATAAGTTGCACATGACTCGCCCGGGGAGAGGTCGCTCAGACCTCTACCCGGGCAGTCTGTTTCGGACTCGCCGATCCGTGTAACGACCCTTTTACTCGGAGCTTATCCCGCCTCAACCGTCAACCATCACTTTCTAATGGAACAGTTCCTTGTAAATTTTGGCCTGCTGATTGAGTTTCCAATCGTCAACCTGAAGATTGTTCTGGATGGCGTCATGATCGGAGCGCTCTTCGCATTGGCGGCCTACGGTCTTGCTCTGGTCTGGGGCGTGATGAATGTGAAGAATCTTGCCCAGGGCGATTTTGTGATCGCGGGCGGTTATGTGTCTTGGTGGCTTGTCGAGTATGGACTGCCGCCGCTTTTAGGCGTGCCCGTCGCGTTCGTGGTGATGGCGGGAGTCGGGTGGATAGTCTACTTATTAATTATTCGACCCATCCTTGATCGCGACCTTTTCACGACGTTGTTAGCGACCTTTGGCCTCGCCATTATCATGGCGCAGCTGCTCAATTTAATGTTTGGATCAGATACACAGGCTGTGGATCTTGGTTACGACACACTTTACTTTGCGGATGGCTTTATCGATGTGCCGATCGCTAAGCTTATCGCTGTACTGATGGCGATGGGTCTTGCGCTTGGCGTGATTATTTTCATGAAGTACAGCCGCATGGGTCAGGCGATTAGGGCGACTGCTCAGGATGCCCGCGCCGCTCGAGTCATGGGGATCAATACGGATCGGGTTTATGCGTTTACCTGGTCCTTGAACGCCGCCATTTGTGGGGCGGCTGGTGCCATCATTGTAATGGTCTGGGTCATCCAGCCGTTTTACGGGATTACCCACTCGGTGCGATCTTTTGTCATTGTGACCGCAGCGGGCCTTGGAAATCTACCGGGTGTGATCGCCGCGGGGCTTGGCATAGGCGCGCTGGAGCAGTACGGCGCACATATTTTTGGTATCGGCTATCAGCAGGCAATCGCGGTGATCCTGCTCTTGCTGGTGTTGATTTATCGTCTCGTGCAGCAGCGCAGAGTGCGCCAAAGTCTGCAGTGACAATCGAGGCGTAACAGACTATGGCGAGGAAGTTTCTTTTTTACGGCGCGCTCATCATTCTTATGACCGTCGCGCCATTCGTGTTTCCGGCCTTCAAAACCCAGCTGGCAACCATCTGGTTGATGATTATTGTCGCGATGACCTGGGACATGACGGGCGGCCAGATGGGCTACAACTCGCTCGGCAACATCACGTTTTATGGGACGGGTATGTACGTGGCAGCGCTTGTGACCATCGGGATGGTCTACGACGTAGGCGACTACACCAATGCATTCGGCGGCAAGGTCTACGACTTCTCAACCGGGCAGTATTTCTCGGGACTCATCATTGGATGCCTGGCCGCAGGATTGTTCTGCGCATTAACGGCCGTGATTATTGGCTACATCACTTTCGGGCTTCGGGGTCCGTACTTTGCGATTGGAACCTTAGGGGTTGCAATCGCTGCCGGCGAACTGGTCTCCAACTGGGATTGGGTCGGCGGTGGTCAAGGAATCGCCCTGCCTATATATCCTGGCGACTACGAAGTAGGTAAAGTCGTCTTTTACTTTCTCTTTGCGGGCACGGGGGTCGTGTTGTTTTTGTTCGCGAAGTGGCTTTATTCGACCCGTTTCGGGGCGGCGATTAACGCCATTCGGGATGACGAAGAAAAAGCCGAAGCGATGGGTATACACACCCTTCAGTACAAACTGGCCACTTGGGCCATGGCCGCTTTTTTTGTGGGCGTTGCAGGAGGTATCTCAGCCTTTCAGTTGATCCACTTTGAACCTTTGGAATCGGCGTACCAGACCATCAACCTCGGAATCTTCATGGTCGTGTGCGTACTGCTCGGTGGCAAGGGTACGCTCTGGGGTCCTGTAGTGGGCGCGGTACTGTTTCATGTGTTCAAAGAGGTCACCTGGAACTACCTTCTGGGCTGGCAATGGGTGGCGCTCGGGGTACTGATCGTCGTCACGGTGGTGTACTTTCAAGGCGGTGTTGTCGGCTGGTTGATGCAACAGCGTCCAGAGTGGTTCGGGGTTCAGCGCGTCGTGGACGACACCAGCACAGAAGAGTCGTCATGACCACAATTATTGAAGTTGAAAATGTGAGCAAGGCCTATGGCGGGGTGGCGGCCAATACAGATATTTCTCTTTCGGTAAAAAAGGGAAGCATCACTGGTTTAATCGGCCCGAATGGCTCAGGTAAGACCACGCTGTTCAACTCCATAGTCGGCTATCACCCCATCGACTCCGGGAGCATAAGGTTCGAGGGTCAGGAGATCTCGAAACTGCCTGTGCAAAAAATTGCTCGACTTGGATTGCTCAGAACGTTTCAGCAGACGCGCATCTACGGCCAGATGACGGGCATCGATAATATGCTTATCTCCTTACCGCACCGAAAAATGAATTTCTTGGATGCATTTGGTCGTAACGGCAAAGAGGAGCACGAGCGTGCGGAGTCTCTCCTTGAATTCGTAGGTCTTTACGAGAAGCGCTTTCTCCGGGCGGGGTCACTTTCGTTTGGCCAGCAAAAGCTGCTCGAGTTTGCGATGGCTCTGATGAACGAGCCGTCGAGTCTCCTGCTGGATGAGCCGACTGCTGGCATTAACCCCACGTTAATTAACGGGCTCATTGACCGTTTGCGTCGAGCAAACGAAGAGTTCGGGATCACGCTTTTTGTTATCGAGCACAATATGCGCGTCATTATGAACATGGCCGAGCATATTTATTGTTTGGCTCATGGAAAGCTTCTCGCCGAGGGCGCCCCCTCGGAGATACAAAGTGACCAGCGCGTGATTGACGCCTATCTTGGAGCGCATTGATGAGCGAGGAATCTAAAGGGCGGGTTCGCGGGTATGGCGCGGGTGGCGTAGATACCGTTATCTCTGTGGATGAGGTGGTTCGGCAGACAGCCGCGATCGCAGAGGAGTTCAGCGTCGCAGAGCTGGATGCGCTTGCCAACAACGCGCCGTATGTAACGCTTGATAACCTGGTGGCGGGCTACGGGCAGATGCGGATCCTTCATGGCATCAATCTGCGCGTCGGCCGTCAGCAGTCTTTATGTCTGATCGGGCCTAATGGAGCCGGAAAATCCACGGTCTTACACGCCATTTTTGGCTTCAACAATATCTTTTCCGGCAACATCGTGATTGGCGAAGGTAACGACCGGCTCGATGTCACCTCGCTTACGCCGAGTGAGAAGCTGGCCAAAGCGCGGATCGCTTATATCCTGCAGGACAAGTCGATATTCCCGGGCATGACGGTGGAGGAAAACCTTTGGATGGGAGGATTTCTCAAGAATCAGCCGTCTGAGGCCAAAGAGGCGGCAGAGAAAGTATTCGAGAAATACCCGCAGCTGGCTGCGCGCCGTCGCCATCAGGCAAAAGTGCTTTCCGGAGGCGAGCGTCGCCTTCTCGAGATTTCCCGCGCTCTGGTTATGAACCCAGATGTTTTGCTGGTTGATGAACCCTCGATTGGGCTGGAGCCCAAATTTATCGATATGGTCTTCGAGATTCTCAATGATCTCCAGCATAACGAGGGCAAGACCATCATCATGGTTGAGCAGAATGCAAAAAAGGGTCTCGAGTTTGCCGATATTGGCTATGTCATGGTGTCGGGAAAAATCGCAATTGCAGGCAAGGGTAGCGAATTGCTTGAGAACCCAAAGGTAGGCGAACTCTTCCTGGGCGGTTAACCGACCTGTTCTTAGCCACTGTGGGTCTGTCAGCACGACTCCGGGCTCATCCGCGGCGTGTCCCGCTAAACAAGCAAAATAATCACCGGGTCATAAACCGAATAAGGGTTGCTCCATAAGTAATTCTTTTCATGTCCGAGATTTTTTTGATTCCCAGGGGTTGATTGACCATCCGCGAGCCTGAGCTCATTCTTGCAATCGGAAGTCAGGGAGCGAGTTTTCGGGTCAGCCGTCGTAGAATACGGCCCTTCGCCTTTTAACCCGAGCTACTTGACCCAGGTGTGCTGTGAGAATTCTCTTTGCCGATAAATTTCCCGACGACGGTCTCGTCCAGTTGCGTAACGCGGGACACGAGTGTGATCTTCAGCCGGACCTCGATGGCGAATCGCTGACTCACGCGATAGGTGATGCTGAAGTCTTAGTGGTAAGGAGTACGAAAGTGACCGCCGAGACAATAGCCGCAGGCACTGCCCTGCGCCTCGTCATCCGGGCGGGTGCGGGCACCAACACCATTGATAAAGATGCAGCTGCCCAGAAGGGGATCCCAGTGTGCAACGTGCCGGGTAAGAACGCCGCCGCAGTGGCGGAACTCACGATGGGTCTTTTAATCGCGTTGGATCGTCGCATACACGAAAACGTCATTGACCTTCGTAATGGCAAATGGAATAAAAAGAAGTACTCCGTGTCGCGAGGGCTAGTGGGTCAGCATATGGCAATACTTGGACTTGGCGCGATCGGTCTTGCTGTAGCGGAGCGGGCGCGTGCTTTTGGTATCCATCTCTGGGCATTGGATAAGCCTGGACGGAGCGATTCGGCGCAGCGGGCGCTCGCCGCCCTCGGTATCAAAACCGTATCCAACCTTACTGAGCTTTTAGGGCGATGCGATATTGTGAGTATTCATGTGCCGAGCGCTCCGGAGACAAAGGGCATGGTCGATGCAGAATTTCTTGCCGCCATGCAAGATGGCGCGACGATTATCAATACCTCCCGCGGGGATGTCGTGGATGAAAAAGCCCTGATCGCGGCCATGAATGAGCGGGGCATTAAAGCAGGGCTTGATGTTTATGCGGATGAGCCTTCAGCAGGAGAAGCATCGTTTTCATCGGCCCTTGCCAATCATCCGAATACCTGCGGGACCCACCATATTGGCGCATCGACGGAGCAGGCCCAAAGGGCTGTGTCCGAGGGTGTATTGGAAATTATTGATGCCTTCGGTTCGGGACAAATAATGCATTGCGTCAACGGCCAAAGGTAGATGAGGTCAGTTCGGAGAAAGACATGAGTAAACGCGTTCATAACTTCAGTGCCGGTCCGTGCACCCTGCCTCTCTCAGTGCTCGAAGAGGGGCAGCACGAGTTCGTTGAATATCACGATTCCGGTATGTCGCTCATTGAGATGAGCCATCGCGGTAAGCATTTCATGGCAGTCCATGAAGAGGCGATCGCCCTGGTGCGATCGGTTTATCGTGTGCCTGATGATTTCGATGTGCTATTCCTTCAAGGCGGCGCCACACTGCAGTTCGCGATGGTCCCGATGAATCTTTTAGGCGATGGACTTAAGGGGGGATATGTCAATTCCGGCACCTGGGCACAAGGCGCGCTCGCTGATGCGGGGCATTATGGACAGACTTACACGGCCTGGGATGGCGCCTCCTGTAATTTCTCCCGAATGCCGAGTCAGGACGAGATCAACGTTGAGTCCGACACGCGCTACATCCATATCACCTCAAACGAGACGATTGGCGGGATTCGATTTACCGAATGGCCCGAGCTGAATGTTCCGCTGGTGGCGGATATGTCTTCGGACTATATGTCCCGGCCGATCCCTTGGGAGCGATTCGACCTCGTATATGGCGGTGCGCAAAAAAATCTCGGGCCAGCAGGCATGGCGCTCGTCATCATCCGCAAGAGCGTCGCTCGGGAAAACAATAAAGGTATCGGAAAGTATCTGCGCTACGACATTCAGGCGGATAAAGACTCCATGTTTAACACTCCGCCGGTGTTTCCCATTTACATGCTTGGCAAGGTCCTTAAGTGGATGGAGACCGAGGGCGGTATCGATGCCATGGCGCGTCGTGCCGATGAAAAAGCAGGAATGGTTTACTCGGCGATCGATCAAAGCGATGGGTATTATGGCTCCCCTGTGGACGCAGGCTCGCGGTCGGTGATGAACGTTGTCTTTACTCTCCCGAGCGAAGCGCTCGAGAAAGCGTTCCTGGCGCAGGCAGATCAAGCAGGCCTCTTAAATCTGAAAGGCCATCGCAGCGTTGGCGGCTGCCGGGCCAGTATTTATAACGCCATGCCACATGAAGGCGTTCAGGCGCTAGCCGATTTCATGAATGCGTTTCGTGCGGAAAATCCGCAATAGTTGAGTCGTTAATCCCGCATGACTGATATTCACGCATTCAGTCCGTTTGTTGTAACAGCGGCAGATGCGCCGGCAGTGGTGAGCCCGGCCTACGACTCCATGAGCTCGGACGAGCGACTTCAATTTCGTCAGGCCCACCCCCGAAACTACATCAACGTCATGCGGACGACGGATGACTTTCCGAAAGGGCAACGACCGACGGAGGAGGAAGTCACCGCGGAAAACATCGAACAGCTCAACGCATTGAGAGCAAGCGGGGCGTTTGCGCCGTCTTCAACAGACGCCCTGTTTGTGTATGAATTGGAGATCGATGGACATCGCCAAACGGGAATCGTCACAGAAATACCGATCCGCGAGTACGGTGATGGCTCGGTTCGCAAGCATGAAGAGACCCGAAAAGAGCATGAACTGCGCTTGGTAAGTTATTTAAAAGAGGTGGGCGCCAGTTCCAGCCCCGTGTGTCTTGCCTATGATGGGCGGGTGGGTATTGATACCCTGGTTAAAGCAGCAACCCAATCGGAACCCTTTCTGGATTTTGTGCTGCCGGACGGCATTCATCAAAAACTCTGGCAGATAACCGACGAAGATACGATCGCTTCATTAAAGGCGGAATTTGCTCAAGTCCATGCGACCTATCTCACCGATGGCCACCACCGGGCAGCCTCGACGCTGCGTCATGCGGTCGGTTGTCACGCGGAAGGGCGGGGCGCGGGTCCGTGGGACTTTTTGTTGGTGGTTCTCTTCCCGGCGAATCAGCTTAGGGTTCTTCCGTTTAATCGCTGCGTACGCGATATGGGTGAGCTTACGACGGACCAGATGCTCAAGCGGATAAGCGAGCACTTTGTCGTTGAGTCTATTGAACTTTCGGAAAGATCGCTCCCGTCAAAGCATGGCGAATTTCTAATGCTGGAAGGTAACCAGGCCTATCGCCTGACCCGACGATTTGATGATCCGTCCGGGTCGCCGGTGCGCGACCTTGACGTGAGTTATCTTCAGGACCATCTCCTTGCCCCAATTCTCGGAATCAACGATGCCCGGGGCGATGCAAGGCTCGACTATGTGACCGGTGATTTAGGTCTTGCTGGTCTTCAGCAGCGACTGGCTCAGGACTGGCAGCTCGCCTTCGCGTGTTTCCCCACCTCTATGGAAGAACTCATGGCGGTTGCCGACGCGGGAGAGGTCATGCCCCCCAAATCCACATGTTTCGATCCTAAACCCCGATCGGGTCTGTTCCTAAGAATGTCCTGAGTCGGTCTGATGGGAGCGCGCCAGACTCTCTGGTAAACGTCGCTACTCTTTTTTCGATTTCAAACCCGTCGGGAACGCATATAATGAGGCCGAGAGGGGCTGTGTCGCCTCGCGACGGCGCGATGTCGCGGCGAAAACACCCAATCACGATTCAAAAACTAGAATTCGGTTCAGCACCTTTTAACTTCTCAACCCTCCGGCGGACCTTATGAGCGACGACCAAACAGATGATCTCGATCTGCGCAGTCTTTCTGATGAAGAGCTCGTTGAGCAAATGCACGACGATCTCTACGATGGGCTCAAGGAGGAGATTGAAGAAGGTACGAATATCTTGCTCGAGCGGGGTTGGTCGGCCGATAAGGTGCTGGCAGACGCGCTCGTAGAGGGTATGCGTATTGTGGGTATCGATTTTAGAGACGGCATTCTGTTTGTTCCCGAGGTGTTGATGGCGGCGAACGCAATGAAAGGCGGTATGGCTATTCTTCGACCGTTATTGGCCGAGACCGGAGCCGAGACCATTGGGAAAGTCGTTATCGGTACGGTGAAGGGCGATATTCATGATATTGGCAAGAATTTGGTTGGGATGATGCTCGAGGGTGCCGGATTCGAGGTATTTGATTTGGGCATCAATAACCCGGTCGAAAATTATCTCGAGGCGATCGAGAAACATAAGCCCGATATCTTGGGCATGTCTGCCTTGCTCACCACCACCATGCCCTATATGAAGGTGGTCATTGATACCATGGTCGAGCAGGGTATTCGTAACGATTACATCGTGCTCGTTGGTGGCGCTCCTTTGAATGAGGAGTTCGGTAAGGCGATTGGCGCAGACGCCTACTGTCGTGATGCCGCGGTGGCGGTAGAAACGGCAAAGCAACTCATTGCCGAGAAACGCGCCGCCCGATAAACCCGTTCGCAAGGGGTGAGAGGCGTTCAGGCGCCCTGCAAGCGGGGGCGTGGAACTGATTCCATAGACTCCCTCCGACGCCATCGGGCGAATTTGCCAGATAACTATCAGCTACCTTTTTCCGAAATGAGATCCGGTCCTCAAACAGAGCGGACGTTGGTGATTGCCTGCGGGGCGCTCGCTCACGAAATTACGGCGCTCAAGCGAATTAACCAATGGGAGCATCTGACTGTCGAATGTCTCCCCGCGAGTTTGCATAACCGGCCCGAACGGATCGCGCCGCGCGTGAAGGAAAAAATCACAGCGGCCCGAGAGAAATACCGTACGATTTTCGTGGCGTACGCCGATTGCGGGACCGGCGGATTGCTGGACAGAGCCCTTGAAGGTGAAGGCATTGCCCGGCTTCCGGGGGCGCATTGCTATGAGTTCTTTTGGGGTTCCAAAGCCTTTCTGGAACGGCTGGATGCTGAACCTGGCGTGTTTTATCTTACGGATTTCCTGGCGCAGCATTTTGAGCGATTGATCATGGAAGACCTTGGCATTCGAAAGCATCCGGAGCTCCTAAAGCTTTATTTTGGCAACTACACCAGTCTGGTTTTTCTATCCCAATCACCCTCGGAGAGCACGATGCAGATGGCGAAAGACGCGGCAACGACTCTTGGTCTCAAGTTTGAGCACGTACATACTGGATACGGCGCTCTTGAGACTGGACTGAATTCACTGGTTCCAGCCACAACGGTTTGAATATGCTGGGCCTAACGGCAACCCGATTTAAGGGGAGATTCCACATTGGCTAAGTTGATTACTGTGTATTGGCGCGATATCCCCTCGCAAGTAATGACGCGCCAAGGGCGGGATACCCGTAAGATTCTCCTGAGCGAGCGCTTCCAGGAGGCGATCGATCGTGCCGCTATGCGGGCCGGCAAAGGCTCTTCTGATGCATACATGAGTGAGTGGCGGCGCGAAACGGTAGCCTGCGATGATGTCGATCTCGAGGCGGTCGTGAAAGCGCACGCGGAACACCTCGAAAATTCTTTTTCGGACGAGGACCTTTTAGCGTTGATCCGCGCAAAAGGATCCAAGAATCCGAAAAGCGAGTCGCCGGCCGAGTAGGGAATTCGAACGCCACATGTACGCAATCAGGCGATGGTCCGTCCGTCACGCGCGAAAGCTCGAGTGGCTTTACCAGCGCTTTGAGGGTGTGTTGCTCTTTTTTCATCCCATGTGGTTATGGCTGGGCTATGACCGCATTGAAAGACCCATCCGTGCAACAGAGCGGTTTATTAAGGAAACCATGTTTGATTGCAAAATGTGTGGCAAATGTGTGCTGAGCCAAACGGGAATGGCTTGCCCGATGAATTGCCCGAAAGAGCTTCGCAATGGTCCTTGCGGAGGTGTCCGCGAGCATGGTTACTGCGAGGTTAAGCCCGATATGCGCTGCGTGTGGGTCGAGGCATGGGAAGGTTCTCAGCGAATGCGGGGAAGTCATAAGATTCAACTCGTCCAGCCACCGGTTGCGCAAGGTCATCGGGGACGTTCGTCATGGCTGAGTGAAATAAAACGTAAACGTGATGAGCGGTTTTTCGCTTCAACAGGAAATCACGGTGACTAGTCCGCACGAGGATCCCAGTCAGCTGCTGCCCGTTCTGGACGGACATGTTTCGGGTGGTCGTCTCGAGCGGGTGCTGAGGGCAGGCCATTTTGCCGTTACGGCAGAAATTGCGCCCCCGGATTCCGCAGATCCCGAGGAAGTCTATAACCGGGCGCAGGTCTTCGACGGCTGTGTCGACGCGATCAACGCGACCGACGGTTCGGGCGCCAATTGCCACATGTCAAGTGTCGGCGTGTGCTCGCTTTTGACCCGACGCGGATACGCAATGGTCATGCAGGTATCCTGTCGCGATAAGAACCGAATAGCTATTCAGGGTGATGTGTTGGGCGCCGCCGCGATGGGGGTTGCGAATATCCTCTGTCTTTCTGGAGACGGTGTTCAGGCAGGGGATCAGCCGGATGCTAAACCCGTTTTCGATCTTGATTGCATGAGTCTGCTGCAGATGGTTACGTCCATGCGTGATCAGGGCCAGTTTCTGAGTGGCCGGAAGCTCACGAGCCCGCCCCGCGTGTTTTTAGGTGCCGCAGCGAACCCCTTTGGGCCGCCGCTGGACTATCGGCCTTTGCGCCTCCAGAAAAAGATCGAAGCCGGCGCGCAATTTGTTCAGACCCAGTACTGCTTTGATCTCGATCTTCTGCGAACGTATATGGCGCGGGTGCGTGATCTCGGTCTAACGGAGCGTTGCTACATCTTGATTGGGGTGGGACCCATGCCATCTGCTAAGACGGCGGCGTGGATTCGCGATAATGTTCCGGGCGTTCACATCCCCGATGAGATTATTCGCCGCTTGCTCGGCGCAACGAATCAGCGTGAAGAGGGTTTAAAAATTTGTGTGGAGATGATTCAGGCCGTGAAAGAGATGGAAGGCGTGCATGGCGTCCATGTGATGGCTTATCGTCAAGAGGAGCGCGTGCCGGAAATCATTTCCGCATCAGGAGTTCTGGAAGGCCGAAAGCCGTGGTATCCAGGCATGAGGACAGATCACATTTAAAGGGGATAAGCCGGTGACAGTTACTGTTGTAAGTTCAGCAACGAAAGAAGTGCGCATTGGATTTGATCAGCCGTTCTGCATTATTGGGGAGCGCATTAACCCGACCGGACGCAAGATTCTGGCCGATGAAATGAAGGCCGGTGACTATAGCCGGGTCGAGTCGGATGCCTTGGCCCAGGTTGCCGCCGGCGCCCACATGCTCGATGTTAACGCCGGTATCCCGCTTGCGGACGAACCTGCAATTTTGGCGGATTGTGTGAAATTGGTTCAGTCGCTGACCGATGTACCGCTTTCGATTGATTCGTCTATTGTGGCTGCACTTGAGTCAGGGCTCTCTGTTTATCAGGGGAAGGCGCTGGTTAATTCGGTCACGGGGGAAGAGGAGCGGCTTGAGCAGGTCTTGCCTCTCGTAAAGAAGTATGGCGCCGCGGTGGTGGCGATATCAAATGATGAAACCGGGATTTCCGAGGATCCGAACGTTCGCTTCGCCGTCGCCAAGAAAATTGTTGAGCGGGCTGCGGATCATGGTATCCCGGCTGCCGACGTCGTTGTCGACCCCTTGGTGATGCCGATTGGCGCTTTAAATAATGCAGGTCGACAGGTGATGCATATCCTCTCGCGCCTTCGAGACGAGCTCAAGGTAAACAGCACATGCGGCGCGTCCAACGTGAGCTTTGGTTTGCCTAACCGCAATGGGCTCAACGCGGCGTTCCTGACTATGGCGATCGGCGCGGGTATGACTTCTGCTATCACCAGTCCGCTGCATATTGAGGTCATGCAGGCGGTTATGGGGGCAGATGTGATGATGGGCCATGATCCGGATTGTCTGCGCTGGATCTCTAAGTTCCGTCAGCCGCCTGCAGAAGGGCAAGTCAGCGCGCGTGACGGTCGTCGCGGAGGCCGCCGGAGGGCCCGAGGTGTCTGAAAAAGCTGTGTCTGGACAGTGTTTATGTGGAGACGTGAAATTTACGGTAGGGGGACCGCTACGTCAGGTTTTAGTCTGCCATTGTGGTCAATGCCGTCGCATGAGCGGTCATCTCTGGGCTGCGACTGCAGCTCAGCGCGATGCCGTTACATTTCAAAGCAAGGATACGCTCCGCTGGTTTGCGTCCTCGCAGAGCGCGGAACGTGGATTCTGTAATCGCTGCGGATCCAGTCTCTTCTGGAGTCATGAAGGTCGCGATACGTTATCGATCGCGGCGGGCTCTTTGGATACGCCTACCGGCCTGAAGACTGAGGCCCACATATATGTTTCGGATGCGTCGGATTATTACCGCATCCATCCGGACGAGCCCACGCAATCCAATCTGTCTGATTAACGTTTAATACCCTTTCTTGGATAATCAGGCTATGCCGCAAGACGTTCTTGTTGTTTTTACTCCCTCCGGACGCCGAGGCCGCGTGCCCCACGGAACCACGGTGCTGCAGGCAGCGCGAGATCTCGGTGTCGATCTCGACTCCGTGTGCGGAGGCCGAGCGATTTGTGGACGTTGTCAGGTTCAATTGAGTGAAGGCTCATTCCCCAAGCACGGTATTGAATCGCGCGCAGACAGTCTCTCTGCGTTTGGTGGTAATGAAATAGAGTTTGATAAAACCGAAGGGTTGGCTGCCGGTCGAAGACTTGGTTGCTCCGCAAAACTTGTTGCCGATGCGGTGATTGACGTTCCGCCCGAGAGTCAGGTGCATCGTCAGGTGGTCCGCAAACGTACTGAAGTACATGACCTATCCGTTAATCCGCTGGTCCGACTCCATGTCGTGGAAGTGTCCGAACCCAATATGCATGAGCCGGTTTCGGATCTACGACGTCTTATCGAGGAGCTTGAGTTCGAGTGGGGTCTTACCGATGTCGAGTGTGATCCGCACGTGCTAAAGAACCTGCAGCCTGCTATGCGCAAAGGCAATTGGCAGGTCACGGTTGCCGTCTATCGCGACAAAGAAATCATTGCCGTATGGCCAGGATTCCATCAGAGCGCGCTCGGACTTGCAGTGGATATCGGGTCGACCACTATTGCCGCTCATCTGGTGGATCTCGCAAGTGGTGAGGCAATCGCCTCGGCCGGTCGAATGAACCCTCAAATTCGATTTGGCGAAGATCTGATGAGTCGCGTGTCTTATGTGATGATGCACCCGGGCAGTGAAGAACAGATGTGTGTTGCCGTCCGGGAAGCGGTAGCAGATCTGATTGTTGAGGTATGCGCCGAGGCAAACCAAAGTCCGGACCATATTCTTGACTGCACGTTTGTCGGCAACCCAATAATGCATCATCTCTTCTTAGGGCTGTCGCCGGTAGAGTTGGGCGGCGCACCGTTTGCGCTCGCCACCGAAGGGGCGGTCACCCTGAAAGCCAGTGAGCTCAATCTCGGTATTCACCCCGGCGCCCGCTGCTACGTGCTGCCGTGCATCGCAGGCCATGTGGGTGCGGATTGCGCTGCCGTAGTCCTCTCTGAGGCGCCCTATTTACGAGAGGAAGTCTCGCTGCTGGTCGATGTGGGAACCAATGCGGAAATTGTTTTGGGCAACCGCCATCGACTCCTCTCGGCCAGTAGTCCAACCGGGCCGGCCTTCGAAGGAGCCCAGATAAGCGGTGGACAACGCGCAGCCCCTGGCGCAATTGAACGTGTGCGGATCGATCCTGCGACCCTTGAACCTCGGTTTAAGGTGATCGGCTCGGACGCGTGGTCCGATGAGCCGACTTTCGCAGCAGCCGTACACGAGGCGGGTATTACCGGCATTTGCGGCTCCGGAATTATTGAAGTACTCGCGGAGATGTATCTCACGGGCATTATTAATCCCGATGGCGTAATCAACGGGGCCCTGGCCTCGCAATCCAGCCGGATCGTGGCCGATGGCAGAACCTTTGCGTATGTGCTTCATGACGGAGACGTCAAAGTCGTGATCACCCAGAATGATGTTCGCGCGATCCAGTTAGCCAAGGCCGCGTTATACGCGGGCGTGCGTTTGCTGATGGATAAGCTTGGCGTTGAAAAAGTAGACCGCATTCGATTGGCCGGCGCCTTCGGCTCCCATATCGATGTGAAATATGCGATGGTTCTTGGACTGATCCCGGACTGCGCGATCGAAAATGTCACCTCCGCGGGCAATGCGGCGGGTAGCGGGGCGCATATTGCTTTGGTGGACGGCAATGCGCGGCTGGAAATTGAGCGCGAGGTGCGCCGTATCGAAAAGATCGAGACAGCTGTTGAGTCTCGCTTTCAGGAGCACTTCGTCGAAGCCATGGCGATCCCTCACAAAACCGCAGGATTTCCGGAGTTAGCGAAGGTGGTTCCGCTGCCAACACCTGTACAAATATCCCCAGAGGGTGTCCCTGCAGGCCGGCGTCGTCGACGACGATAGCCAGATCAGATCGAGATCAGATAAGGTAGGCTGTTGAAGCGGGCTTTTGTGTGCCCAAAGGAATGGCTGAAATTCAAATGATTGAAACGCTGCGGCAGGTGCCGCTTTTTTCGGGGCTGCACGACAACGATCTCACTTCTTTGGCGCAGATGGCGCGGGAGGTGGAGGTGGGAGTCGGTGACGTCATTATTCATCAGGGCTCTCAGAGCGACGCCCTGTACGTGGTTACCGAGGGACAGATTCGGGTATTCCTAACCGATGAATCGGGTAAGGAGATCATCTTAAGTCTGGATGGACCGGGCACCGTGGTGGGCGAGATCTCGGTCCTTGATGGGGGGCTGCGTTCGGCATCGGTGGCCGCACGGCAGAAAACGCGCCTGCTGAAAATCGAGGGCAGTGCGCTCAGAGAATTGCTTCAGTCCAACATGTCTCTGGCGTTAGCGCTAATTAGCGCCCTGGCATCTCAGGTACGTAAACTGACGGATGCAACGCACGGCTTGGCGCTGACCAGCGCTTATCGTCGCCTCGTGCGTAAACTGTACGAGTATGCGGAAGAAGAGAACGGACAGCGGGTTATTACCGAACGCCTTACCCATCAGCTGTTGGCCGATATGATTGGTTGCTCGCGGGAGATGGTGAGTCGCATTATGAGTGACCTGTCCCGAGGCGGGTATATTCAAACCGATGGAAAGCGTTTGATTATCGTCAAGAAGTTACCCCCAGATTATTGATGGAAGGCCCAATCGAAAAAATGGTCACTCGGTTGGCGCAGCCGGTGCAGTACCAGCTGCCGATGGGTGATGATCTCGTAGACCTCAATCCGCTGATTGGTAGTGAACTCACGCTCAGCTATACGGGAAAAATTTCCTGCATCGCGTGCGGGCGTAAAACCAATAAAAGCTTCAATCAGGGGTACTGTTACCCTTGCTTCAAACGCCTAGCGGCGTGTGATCAATGCATCGTTCGGCCGGAACTATGCCATTTTCATGAGGGTACCTGCCGTGAGCCCGAGTGGGGTAAAGCGCAATGCTTCGGTCCGCACGTGGTGTATCTCGCGAATTCCTCGGGTTTGAAAGTAGGGATTACCCGGGCAAGCCAGATTCCCACCCGCTGGATCGATCAGGGCGCCTCCCAGGCGTTACCGATATTTGAGGTCACCGATAGGCGAACGGCAGGACTCGTTGAGGCCCACATGCGCTCGTTTGTCTCCGACCGCACTGATTGGCGAAAAATGCTGAAAGGCTCCCCCGCGCCCGTCGCGCTCGAGGATGAACGCGAACGCCTGCTTCTGGCGGCACGCGAGTTTATCGACCCGCTTAATGAGGAAGCTGACGCGATAAAAGTAAGGCCAGCCGTTGACCACGCGGTCTGTGAGATCACCTTTCCGGTGGATGAATATCCTCAGAAAGTAAAGACCCACAATTTTGATAAGGCGCCGTCGGTTTCAGGACGACTCACGGGTATCAAGGGTCAGTATCTGATGATGGGCGATCTCGTCTTTAATATCCGAAAGTTTGCCGGCTACGTGATGGAGCTCAAAAGCTAGCCCGAATGAAGCGCTTCCAAGGCACGGTTTTTCATTCAACGAGCAGGATCGGTGAGCGGTTCCCCCCAGCGACCGACATTGACCTCATTACCCGGGTGAGGTGCCTTGGGTATATTCAGCGAGAGGATAAGAGAAAGCCCCGCAAGGCCCGCGCCGACCAAAAAAACGGCTGCTGGAGAGTTGAGCCATAAGACGCCTAACAGCGCGGGAAGGACGACAGCAGCAATGTGGTTGATGGTGAACGACACACCCGCGCTCGAGGCTATATCCGCAGGATCAGCAATTTTCTGAAAGTAGGTTTTGATCGCGATCGCGAGAGCAAAGAAAAAATGATCGACGATGTAGAGGCCGGCAGCGAGGTGCGCATTCTGGACAAACGCATAGGCGGAAAACACCCCAATCAGGCCAACATACTCGAACACCAGAGCGGTGCGCTCGCCAACGACCCCGATAATTCTCCCGATCCGACCCGCAAAAAGCATATTCAGAACCGCATTGATCAGAAAAAGGGCCGACACCTCGGCGACCCCATAGCCGAATTTCTCAACCATCAGAAAGCCGGCGAAAACAATAAAAATCTGCCGCCGAGCCCCGGAAAGAAAAGTAAGGCCGTAATACAGCCAGTAGCGTTTCCGAAAGACCAGATGTCGATGCTGGCGAGCCTTCTGGGGAAACTCAGGGAAAAACAGCCAGCAGAATATGACTACGGCAAGCGTTGCCCCGCCGCCGATGAAGTAGACCACTTTAAACTCAAGCTGGATGACGTCGAAGGCGAGCCAGATCATCGCAAACGTCACGATAGAGGTGAAGGCGCCGATCGCAATCATGCGCCCTAGAACCTCTGGCGTTTTATCTTTATCAATCCACTGCAGTGAGAGAGAGGTCTGTATCGTCTCGTAATAGTGAAAGCCAATCGACATCACTACCGTTGTGACATAAAGACCAATGATGCTTGGAAAGACACCGGTTACGGCTGTTCCGATACCCAACAGGGCCAGCGAGAGCAAGGCAATAGACTGCTCTTTGAGTAAAAACAAAAGAAACACGACAGCGAATGCAAGAAAGCCGGGAACTTCGCGCAGGCTCTGAAGTATGCCGATCTCGGCTCCGGTAAAGGCCGCACGCTCAATCGCAAAATTGTTCAGCAATGCCTGCCACGTCGCAAAACTGAGAGGTACAGCGCCCGCCATGAGCAGCAGCATGATCTCGGGTCGGCTGCGGAAGCGTTGAAGTCTGGACAGCATGAATTGGTCAGTCCATGAAACGTGAATCGGAGCAGAAAAAGACGCGTCTCGCTCGTGTTAACGAACAAGACTATAGTGAAACACCTCTGCGAATGATACAGTCTCTGCGCCTCACCAACAGCATATTGCAATGAGTCGTTCCGAATCCACGCCCCCTATCCGCGTAGGTCTTTTTGTGACCTGTCTTGCTGATCTCATGCGGCCGCAGGTTGCGTTTGCAGCGGTAAAGCTTCTGGAAAACGCAGGTTGCCAGGTTACCGTGCCTAGATCGCAGAGCTGTTGCGGACAGCCGGCTCTGAACAGCGGTGACCGAACAAGCACCATTGGCATCGCGAAAGGCGTTATCGAAGCCTTTGAGAGCCACGATTACGTCGTCGCCCCGTCAGGCTCTTGTGCCGATACGATAAAGAACAAGTACCCAGCGCTTTTTGCTAAGGATATGCGCTGGGTTAAGCGAGCGCATGCGCTCGCGGATAAAACCTGGGAATTGACGAGCTTCCTGCGCGATAAGCTGGAAGAAACTGGAGTCGCTGCCTCTTACCCTGGCGTATGTACCTATCACGATTCCTGCTCGGGTCTGAGAGGGCTGAACATTCAGAATCAGCCGCGTGATTTACTCGGAAAGGTAGAAGGTCTGCAGCTTGCAGAGATGAGCGACAGCAACGTATGTTGCGGCTTTGGCGGGCTTTTCAGCGTGAAGTACCCAGACATATCCGCCCGCATGGCTCAGGACAAATGTGCCGATATTCTCCAAACAGGTGCGGACACGATTTTGGGTGGTGACCTGGGCTGTTTGCTGAACATTGCCGGAAGGCTGCGGCGGGAGGGTCGCCGCACGCGGGTGTTTCATGTGGCGGAGGTGCTGGCAGGTATGACAGACGGTCCGGCCATTGGCGAGGAGGGCGAGGGCAAATGAATGCGCCTGTGAATTCTCAGCGCGTGGCGTTCAAGGCTCGTGTTCGCACCGCGCTGGGCGATCTCAATCTGCAGCGTGCCATGGCAAAGGCGCGCGGTGGGTTTGTCGACAAGCGTCGCGAGGCCCGCGAGGCGCTGCCGGAGTTTGATGCTATTCGCGACGCTGCCCGCGACATCAAGGATCATGTGTTGGCCAATCTGGATTCTTATCTGGAGTTATACGAGCAAAAGGTTCGGGAAAATGGTGGCCACGTGCATTGGGCTCGAGATGCCGATGAGGCATGCCGAATTATTGCGGACATCTGCAAAAAAGCTGGAGCGCGCACGGTAACCAAAGGCAAGTCCATGGTTTCGGAAGAGATGTATCTCAATCCGGTTCTGGAAGCCGCTGGAATGAAGGTCGTAGAGACCGATCTGGGAGAGTACATCGTCCAGCTAGCCGGAGAGACGCCCAGCCATATCATCGCGCCTGCGGTTCACAAGACACGCGAGCAGATTACGGAACTTTTTCATGAACATCATAGTCCATTAGGCTATACCGATCGGGTTACCCAGCGCGAGGCTCTGGTCAACGAGGCCCGAAGTGTGCTGCGCGATCGCTTTGTGTCGGCAGATGTGGGCATCACCGGTGCAAATTTTCTTATCGCGGAGACCGGTTCAAATGTCATCGTGACCAATGAGGGTAATGGGGATCTGACCAGCTCTTTGCCTAAAGTGCATATTGTTACTGCAGGCATTGAGAAGGTGATCCCGTCTCTTGAGGATCTTTCGGTGCTTCTGCGCGTGCTTGCACGAAGCGCGACCGGTCAGGAATTTTCCGCATATACCTCTATTTATTCCGGGCCGCGTCGGTCGGAGGATCTTGAGGGGCCTGAGGAATATCACGTCGTCTTGTTGGATAACGGTCGATCGACCATGCTGGGGGGCGTCTACCAGCCCATGTTGCGCTGTATTCGCTGTGGCGCATGCCTTAATCATTGTCCCGTGTACAGCGCAATTGGTGGTCATGCGTACGGGTGGATCTATCCGGGGCCGATGGGCTCGGTATTGACCCCGCTACTGAATGGCTTTGACGACTCGGTGGATTTGCCAAACGCCTGCACGCTTAACGGACGGTGCAAAGAGGTGTGCCCGGTTCGAATTCCTTTGTCGGATATGCTGCTGGAGCATCGCCTGGAACAGCACCAGCGGAAACTGACCTCTCCTGTAGGGAGAAGGATCCTGAGCGCATGGGCGTGGCTTGCAAAACGTCCTCGCCTGTATCAAGGGGTAATGGCGATACCGCTCTGGCTTGCTCATCGGTGGGGGCATAAGGCCGGCGTGCTCAGACGATTGCCCGGATTGAGCGGGTGGACCGACAGTCGGGATTTTCCCGTACCGCCGCGCCGTTCGTTTATGCGACAGTGGCAGGATAAGGAGCGCACATGAGCGATGCCCGCAGTCAAATTCTTGCCACTATTCGCAGATCCCTTAATGGCGGAGAACCCAAGACCGATCAGCGCATTGAGGAGCTCCGCAGTCGCCTTCGGCATACGTCACCCAAAGTGCAACCGCATTTGGATGACGACCCGCTGTCCCGATTCTGTATAAAGCATGCGGCCGTTCATGGAACGTATGAGCGACTCGCTTTTGAACAAATCGAAGAGGGGGTGCAACGGCATTTGCGATCCGTCGGCGTTGATCCGCAGTTCTGTCTTGGTGGAGGTCCACTGCTCGATCAGGTCAAGTGGTCTGATGAGGTTTTCCCTTATCGGAGAAGCGCAGACAAAGACACCCGAGTGGCGGTAAGCGAAGCCTTTGCCGGCGTGAGTGAAACCGGAACGCTCGTTATGCGATCGGCTCCAAGTGTGCCGCCCTCGCATAATTTTCTGCCCGATGATCATATTGTGTTACTGCAAAAGGAGCGTATTCTTCGCTGGCAAGAGGACGTGTGGACATTGTTGCGCGCTGAGAACGTTTTTCCCCCGCGTGCGGTAAATTTCGTAACGGGTCCGTCAAAGACGGGAGATATCGAACAGACGATTCAGTACGGAGCGCACGGGCCTCGTCGCTTGCACGTATTGATAATCGAGTCCTAAATGCTTGGCGTTATGTCCGTTGCGCGATGGAACGCTCCGCTATCGTTATAATGAACCGGCGCATCGCGACTGCTTGCCGGTGCGATAAATTTGCATAGACCGATCGCTACCCCAGGGCCCAGAACGTGCAGGAAAGTTTTTCAAAAGAAGCGTTGCTTGAATGCGGTCATGGCCGAATGTTTGGTCCGGGTAACGCCCAGCTGCCGCTGCCGCCGATGCTGATGTTTGATCGAATCGTGCGGATATCGGATGAGGGCGGAGAGCACGGTAAGGGCGAAATCGTCGCTGAGTTAGATATAAACCCGGACCTGTGGTTTTTTGGTTGCCATTTTGAAAACGATCCGGTCATGCCGGGGTGTTTGGGTGTAGACGCACTCTGGCAACTGGTCGGGTTTTTTCTGGGCTGGAAAGGAGGGAAGGGTCACGGTCGGGCTTTGGGCTCCGGCGAGATTCGCTTCACCGGGCAGGTACGACCCGACAGCAAACTGGTGCGATACCGAGTGTCGTTGAAGAGGGTTGTGATGCGGCGCCTCTATATGGGCATCGCCGATGGTTACGTTGAGGTCGACGATCAGACGATCTATACCGGTCGTGATCTTCGCGTCGGGTTGTTTACCGAAGGTGAACAGGGGGGCTAGATGAATCGGGTTGTCGTCACCGGTATGGGAATTGTCAGCAGCATCGGCAACAACTGTGCTGAGGTGGGCACATCGCTTCGGGAGGGTCGCTCGGGGATCAAATTCTCCGAGGAATATGAGGCGCTGGGTTTTCGCTCCCAGGTCCATGGCGCGATTGACATCGATCTCGATGCCTTAATTGACCGAAAGCTGAAGCGTTTTATGGGCGCATCGGCGGCGTATAACTACATAGCAATGCGAGAGGCGGTCAGTGCGTCGGGTCTGAGCGAGAAAGCCATTTCGAATCCAAGGACAGGCCTCGTTGTGGGCAGCGGGGGCGGGTCACCGGAAAACATTGTCGCCGCCGCGGATATTCTTCGTGAGAAAGGGGTTAAGCGGGTGGGACCCTACATGGTGACCCGGACGATGTCGAGCACCAACTCCGCTTGCTTAAGTACGGCGTTCTCGATCAAAGGCGTGTCTTACTCGATAAGCTCTGCGTGCTCGACCAGTGCACATTGTATCGGTCATGGTATGGAGCTTATTCAAATGGGCAAACAAGACGTGGTGTTTGCCGGCGGTGGTGAAGAGCTTCATTGGACCACTTCTGTACTTTTTGATGCAATGGGTGCAATGTCCGCGAAGTACAACGATGCTCCAGAAACCGCGTCGCGAACGTACGATGTAAATCGGGACGGTTTTGTGATCTCAGGCGGGGGCGGTTTGCTCGTTCTTGAATCACTCGAGCATGCGCAGCAGCGCGGCGCTCCCATCCTGGCGGAATTGATAGGCTATGGCGCTACCAGCGATGGGCACGATATGGTGCAGCCCTCCGGCGAGGGCGCCATTCGATGCATGAATCTTGCCCTGGCGGATGTGGATACGCCTATCGATTACATCAATACCCACGGTACCAGCACCCCGGCAGGGGATATTCAGGAGCTTGAGGCCATTCGCTCGGTTTTTGGTGAATCGGTTCCGCCGCTGAGCGCAACCAAATCGCTGACCGGGCATGCGTTGGGTGCCGCTGGCGTAAACGAGGCGATCTATTCTCTGATCATGTTACAAGGGGGATTCATAGCCCCGTCGATAAATATCTCAGATCTTGACCCTAAGGCTTTAGGTTTTCCAATCGTGCAAGTCTCGACAGAAGCGCCGGACCTTAAAACGGTAATGTCCAATAGCTTTGGGTTTGGAGGCACAAACGCAACTCTGGTGTTCCGCCGCTTCGAGAATTAAAAGGGCGACAGCCGATTACTTCTCGGGTTGGTCTGACGCGTGGGTGTGATCGTTAGTCGATCCAAAGCGTTTAGCGACATATGCTTCCACTAAGTCGATGAACTGGGCGGAGATATCGTCTCCCCGTAGCGTGCAGATTTTTTCGCCATCCTGAAAAACCGGCGCGACCGGCCGCTCGCCCGTGCCGGGCAAACTGATGCCGATATCGGCGTGCCGGCTCTCGCCGGGACCGTTTACGACGCAGCCCATGACAGCGACCGACAGGGTTTCGGCACCAGGGTATTGAACTCGCCACTTGCTCATGCTTCGTCGGAGATGATCTTCGACATCCGATGCAAGATGCTGAAAGAAATCACTGGTTGTGCGTCCGCAACCGGGGCACGCGGTGACCTGCGGCGAGAAACTTCTAAGACCCAAAGACTGCAGCACTTCCTGTGCAATTCGAACCTCTCGGGTTCGACCCTCACCGGGTTGAGGGGTGAGGGAGACGCGAATGGTATCGCCGATACCCTGACTGAGCAGCAAAGCCAGCCCACAGGTTGATGAGACGACGCCCTTATCGCCCATGCCGGCTTCCGTGAGTCCCAGATGCAATGCAAGCTTGGAACGCGATGCCAATGCCTCGTACACCGTCACGAGATCTCTTACGGCGCTCACTTTGGCAGACAGAATAATCTGGTCGGGTCGCAGTCCTTCGCGCATAGCCAGTTCGGCGCTGTTAATTGCAGAGTCAACCAACGCTTCCTGAGTAATTTTGGATAGAGGCTGGGGCGATGTCGATGCCGCATTTTCATCCAGCTTTTTTGCGAGAAGCTGTTGGTCCAGCGAGCCCCAGTTCACCCCAATACGGACGGGCTTATTTCGCAAACATGCCTGTTCGATCATTTGACAGAAGCGCTGGTCCCGCTTTTCGCCTTGGCCGACATTGCCAGGATTAATACGATACTTATCGAGGGCGTCTGCACAATCGCTGAACGTTTGCAGTAACGTGTGACCGTTGTAATGAAAGTCCCCCACAAGCGGTACGACGTAGCCCTGCGCGCGTAACCTTCGATGGATTTCGGGGACGGCTCTGGCGGCCGCTTCCGTGTTGACCGTGATGCGGACAATCTCCGACCCTGCATCCGCCAATTCCATGACTTGTCGAGCCGTCGATTCGACATCGGCTGTATCTGTATTGGTCATCGACTGCACCACGATAGGTGCGTCGTTTCCTATCAGCACGCCGCCGACATTGACTTGATGAGTAGTTTTGCGATGCGACACAGTGATGCGGATTAGATCAGCGGGCTGGACCGTTGATTCTACGAAATTTACATACGAAAGACGCCGAAATGGCTATCTTCTATCGGCGCATTGTGAACGGTTCTCAGGGCAAGCGACAGCACGCGTCGTGTATGCGCCGGGTCGATGATCCCGTCGTCCCAAAGACGGGCGCTCGCGTAGAAAGGGTGTCCCTGATGCTCATACTGCTCTGTTATTGCGGCACGGAAGATTTGCTCATCCTGTGTCGACCAGGGCTTCCCTATTTTTTCAGCCCCTTCACGCTTGACCTGAGCCAGGACCTGAGCAGCGGTATCTCCCCCCATCACTGAAATTCGTGCGTTTGGCCACATCCATAAAAATCGCGGGTCATAGGCTCTTCCGCACATCCCGTAATTGCCCGCACCGAAGCTACCACCCACAATGACGGTGAGCTTTGGTACTCGCGCACAGGCCACTGCGTTCACCAGTTTTGCGCCGTCGCGGGCAATCCCCCCGTGCTCATAGCGGCTGCCTACCATGAAGCCCGTAATGTTCTGGAGAAACAGCAGCGGGATCTTGCGTTGCGTGCAGAGTTCGATGAAGTGGGCGCCTTTCAGCGCAGACTCGGAAAAAAGAATGCCGTTGTTTGCGACGATGCCGACCGGGTAGCCGTTTATACGTGCAAAGGCGCAAACCAGGGTCTTCCCGTACCGCGCCTTGAACTCTAGAAAGTCGCTGTCATCAACAATGCGGGAGATGATTTCGCGAACGTCAAAGGGTAGCCTTGGATTATCGGGGATGACCCCGTACAGCTCTTCGATGGGATATTTGGGCGGCAGGGGGTCGGTCTTGATCGCCCGGTCTATGGGGTCATGGCCGAGGTCACGCACGATCTGACGTGCGAGGCGGATGGCGTCCCGATCATCCTCCGCAAGATAGTCGGCAACGCCAGAGATACGCGTGTGAACATCCGCACCGCCCAGCGCCTCTGAGCTGACTTCTTCTCCCGTTGCGGCTTTGACTAGCGGCGGCCCTCCCAGAAAAATGGTGCCTTGCCGACGTACGATGATGGCCTGATCTGACATGGCCGGGACGTAAGCGCCGCCAGCCGTGCACGATCCCATCACGACGGCGATTTGCGGTATCCCGGCCGCGGACATATTGGCCTGATTGAAAAATATCCGACCGAAATGATCACGGTCAGGAAAGACCTCGTCCTGACGCGGAAGATAAGCGCCGCCAGAGTCAACAAGATAAATGCAGGGCAGTCGGTTCTCGGCAGCGATCGCCTGAGCCCGAAGATGTTTCTTGACCGTAATGGGGTAATACGTACCGCCTTTGACGGTTGCGTCATTGACGACCAGCATGCAGGGGCGTCCATGAACCTCTCCAACGCCGGTGATGATTCCGCCGCAGGGAACCTCATCCTCATAAAGTTCCCAACCGGCGAGCTGCGACAATTCGAGAAAGGTGCTGCTGGGATCGATGAGCGCCTGAATACGCTCTCTCGGTAATAATTTCCCGCGGGCGGCATGTCGCTCCCTCGCTTTTTCGCTACCCCCCAGAGCAACTTTTTCGAGCGCTAATGCCAGCGCGCTGGTTTTTTCCAGCATGGCCTTACGATTGGCCGCAAAGCCATCACCGTCAGTGTCCAGTCGACTGACAAAAGGATCCATGTTGAGGGCTCGATAAACGGGGCGGGTCTAAACGATGCGTTCGAAGGCCATGGCCGTCGCTTCGCCACCGCCGATACAAAGAGATGCGATTCCCCGCGTATGCCCGTACCGCTCCAGGGCATGGAGCAGCGTTACGATAATTCTCGCACCCGAGGCGCCCACCGGATGCCCCAAAGCGCAGGCGCCTCCGTGAACATTCAATTTATCGTGAGGAATCTTCAGGTCATGCATGGCGGCCATCGCGACCACGGCAAAAGCCTCGTTGACTTCAAACAGATCAACCGACGACACGTCCCAGCCCAGAGAATCCAGTAATTTTTGTATGGCAAAAACCGGCGCGGTGGTAAAAAGGCCGGGCTCTTGGGCGAAACTCGCATGACCCAAAATCCGCGCAAGAGGAACATGGCCTCCTCGTTCTGCCTCGGAGAGTCTCATCATCACCAGCGCCGCGGCCCCATCGGAAATGGAGCTCGAATTAGCGGGCGTAACGGTACCGTCCTTACGGAAAGCCGGGCGGAGCGACGGAATCTTTTCGATGTTGGCCGTCAGCGGCTGCTCGTCCGTATCGACCTCAACGCTTTCCTTGCGGCCCGTAACCGTGACCGGAGCGATCTCTCGTCGAAATGCGCCATTTTCAATAGCTTCTGTGGCGCGTGTCAGCGACTCAATGGCAAAGTCGTCCTGATCCTCACGCGTAAAGTGGTAGCGCTGTGCGCAGTCCTCGGCGAAGTGTCCCATCAGCTTGCCCGGCTCGTACGCATCTTCCAGTCCGTCGACAAACATATGATCGAGCAGTTGCCCGTGTCCGAGGCGGTAGCCCGATCGGGCTTTCGGGAGGAGGTACGGCGCGTTGCTCATGCTCTCAAGCCCGCCCGCGACGACAATCCGGGCCGCCCCCGCACGAATAGCATCATGTCCAAGCATGGTTGCTTTCATCCCCGAGCCACACATTTTATTGACGGTCGTGCAGGGTATACCGAGCGGGAGTCCTCCGCCGAGAGCTGCCTGACGCGCCGGCGCTTGCCGTAGACCGGCAGGCAGCACGCAGCCCATCAGCACTTCCTCAACAGCGTCGGGTGCAACGCCAGACCGCTCAATCGCTGCCGAGATCGCTACCGCGCCGAGGTCAGTTGCGCTAACCGCGGACAAACTGCCTTGAAATGAGCCGATCGGTGTGCGCGAGGCGCCGGTGATGACAATGGGATCCTCTGACATAAGCGGCTCCTAGCTGCTTTCTTTAAATAATTCGCGACCGATCAACATCCGACGGATCTCGCTCGTGCCTGCGCCGATTTCATAAAGCTTTGCATCCCTTAGGATGCGACCGGGCGCGTGCTCGTTTACGTACCCCGCGCCACCGAGGATCTGGATGGCATTCAACGCCATTTGTGTAGCACGTTCTGCGCTGTAGAGGATTGCCCCTGCGGCGTCTTTGCGGCTGGTTTGGCCTCGGTCACAGGCATTTGCTACGGCGTATACGTAGGCTCGGCACGCGTTCAGCTCGGTATACATATCGGCCAGTTTCGCCTGTACCATTTGGAACGTACCGATCGGCTGTCCAAACTGCTCGCGGTCATGAACATAAGGCAGAACGACATCGAGGCAAGCTTGCATGAGGCCCAGAGGACCGCCGGAAAGTACTACGCGTTCGAAATCAAGACCGCTCATCAGGACCGCTACGCCGGCATTTTCCGCTCCCAGAATCTGGCTCGCCGGGACCTCGCAGTCCTCAAAGACCAGTTCACAGGTATTGGAGCCTCGCATGCCGAGCTTGTCGAGCTTGGGTCCAGTAGAAAAACCGGCAAAATCTTTCTCGATGAGAAAAGCAGTGATACCGCGTGACCCAGCCTGCGGATTAGTTTTTGCATACACCACGAGTGTGTCGGCATCAGGACCATTGGTGATCCACATCTTGCTCCCGTTTAGGATGTACCGATCTTTTCGTTTTTCAGCCCGCAGTCGAAGACTGACGACGTCTGACCCGGCGCTGTGCTCGCTCATTGCGAGGGCGCCGATATGATCCCCGCTGATGAGGTAGGGGAGATATTTCGCCTTCTGGGCATCTGATCCATTGCGGTAGATCTGGTTCACGCAAAGATTAGAGTGAGCCCCGTAGGAAAGGCCCACAGAGCCGCTGGCGCGACTAATCTCCTCCATGGCAATGGTGTGTTCCAGATAACCCATACCGGCGCCACCGTATTTTGGGTCTACCGTAATACCCAATAAACCCAGGTCGCCGAACTTTCGCCAAAGATCAACAGGGAACGCATTGTCTTTATCGACCTGTGCGGCTCGGCTCGCGATTTCGCTCGCCGCAAAGTCGGCGACGGTCTCGCGAAGAAGATCGATTGCCTCACCGTGATGAAAGTGCAGGCCGCTTGAGAACTGAGTATTCGAGTTCATTTTTGACATTCGCCTTAAGAGGTGGGAATTTTAGATTGACGTTTACGTAAACGTCAATTGAACGGCCAAAATACTTTTTTCACAGACTTTGACCGCCCGAAACCCGCTAAATTAAACAAACACGCCGGCTTTTTATCGCACTTTTGCCCGTTGGGAATGTTTTTGAGACCACTGGCGTTACAGTCGTTTCTCTTATGTCTACAGATTCTAAAAATAGACCAGAAGCATTTGCTACGCGTCGGGGATACGGGCTTGCCTACCGCCGGCAGCAAGGCCGGACACCTTGGGTCGTTTTCTTGGGCGGATTTCGTTCCGACATGGAAGGTACGAAGGCGCAGTACCTTGCCGAGTGGTGCGAGGCCCGCGGCCAGGCCTACCTGCGGTTTGACTATTCCGGACATGGGCGGTCGGACGGCGTGTTCGAAGAGGGAACGATCAGTCAGTGGACGCAAGACACCCTGGACCTGCTTTCGGTAATCCAAGGGGCACCTTGCGTACTGGTGGGTTCAAGCATGGGTGGGTGGATTATGCTTCGCGTTGCTGAAGCGCTTCAGCGACAAGTTGTGGGACTGGTTGGTGTAGCAGCAGCGCCTGATTTCACGCGCGATCTGATGCCACGTGATCTGTCGGATACGCAGCGCTATGAATTGAAACAGTCGGGACGTATTCGTATGGTCAGCGAATACGACCCTAAGGGTTTTATCCTCACCGAATCATTTATGAAAGATGGGAACTCGTGTTGTCTCCTGGATAGACCCATAGCGATTGAAGCGCCGGTGAGGCTGCTTCAGGGGTGCGAGGATGTTGAGGTTCCTTGGGATACAGCGCTCAGGCTCTCGACCGCGCTCGCAACTCAAAACGTTCAGGTTCACCTACTCAAGGATGGGGATCATCGTCTCTCCAAACCTGAGCAGCTCGCGATCTTGGGACAGACCCTGGCGGACTTGTTGGCGTTCAGCGAGAAGCCGTAAGACACTTCGATTTTGATCGGCGCGTGGCTTCAGAAAGCGGGTCATTTATTTCACTTCAGAGAGACCTATAGGGATAAAGATGCGAGAGCTCATCGATAAAATAGGAAACGAGGGAGAACATGTTGGTGGCGGCATAGTAAAGGTTGACAGTTTTCTCAATCACCAGGTTGACCCGGGTCTCACCGAACGCATGGCCATAGAGATGGCGGCTCGCCTGCGTGCCGATGGCATAGGGAAAACGAGTCGGGTGTTGACCGCGGAAGTGAGCGGTATTCCGGTAGCTTTACATGTCGCGGCCCAATTTGGCGCCCGCCTTCTTTACGCCCGCAAAAGTCAGTCGAGAACCATGACCGGGACGTATTATGTCGCCGAGGCTGTCAGTAGGACCCGAGGTACGGTCTCGGATCTCATGGTGGATCGACGCTTCCTTGGTCCGGAAGATGACGTGCTCATCGTTGATGACTTTCTGGCGACAGGCGCAACACTGAGCGCGCTTTCCTCTCTGGTTCACGAGAGCGGCGCAACCCTACAGGGAATTGCGTGCGTAATTGAAAAACCGACGGAGCGAGGACGCGATGTACTGTCTCATTTGAATGTTCCGATTATTACACTGGCAAAGATCGTGTTTGATGGCAATGAACTGCACGTGACCGAGTAGGGTGGGATGGGGGTATCCACGTATGATCGGATTTACGCACTTGTTCAGGAAGTGCCTCACGGGCAAGTCGCAACCTACGGTCAAATCGCCAAATGGGCGGGATGCTCTGCCCGCCAGGTCGGCTACGCCATGGCGGCTGTCACGTCTGATCAACTGCCCTGGCACCGCGTTATCAACAGCAGGGGTATGGTAAGCCAGCGCTCAGATGGTCAGGAGGATCCAGAGCAATACCGCTTATTAAAGGCGGAAGGCATCTCTTTTGATCATAAAGGGAGGACAGATTTGTCGCTTTACCAATGGTCAGGGCCTTCGATGCATTGGTGGGCACAGCAGGATTGGGATCCACCGCAGTCTACCTAGCGTGTTCGGATACGAGATAATCGGTTTTTGGTTTCAACGTTGAGGCAACCATGAAGACCAATCGAGCAATCCACGTTATCAGCGCTCACGCGGAAGGCGAGGTGGGCGACGTGATTGTCGGAGGCGTCGCCCCGCCGCAAGGCGCCACTCTGTGGGAGCAGTCGCGTGCTCTGGAAGAAGACGGGGCTTTACGGGCATTTATGTTGAACGAGCCTCGCGGGGGCGTGTTTCGTCATGTGAATTTATTGGTACCCCCCATTCATCCGGATGCGGACGCGGCGTTCATCATTATGGAGGCCGAATTTTTCCCCCCGATGTCGGGTTCAAATTCAATGTGTGTTGCCACCGTCCTGCTGGAAACCGGAATCCTGCCAATGGAGGAGCCCGTCACCGAACTCGTCCTGGAGGCACCCGGCGGACTGATAACAGTGCGAGCAGAATGCGATAACGGGTCAGTACGTTCGGTGCAAATCATCAATGTGGCTTCCTTCGTGGACCGGCTTGATGCCGTCATCGAAGTTGAAGGCGTCGGCTCGATCTCAGTGGATACCGCTTACGGAGGCGACAGTTTCTGCCTGGTCGATGCGAATGCGCTGGGGTTTCGGGTGAGTCCGGATGAAGCAGGGGATATCGTTGAGACTGGTCGCAAGGTCATAAAAGCGGCCAATGAGCAAGTGGGATTTACCCATCCCGAAAACCCGCAGTGGTCTCATCTTTCCTTTTGCATGATGACATGTCCAACCGAGAAGGAAGACGGGATTACGAAAGGACGTCATACCGTCGTTATTCAGCCCGGCAAGCTCGATCGCTCTCCCTGCGGTACAGGCTGTAGTGCGCGGATGGCGGTTCTGCATGCCCGCGGCATCTTGCCGGTCGGAGCGCCATTCATCGGGGAGTCGATCATCGATTCGCGGTTCGAGTGCATGATTGAAGCCCAGGCATCGTTGCGTAACGGGCACGAGGCCATCGTTCCCTCGTTGAAAGGCCGCGCTTGGATCACCGGGACTCACCAGCATATGCTGGATCCGCAAGACCCCTGGCCCTCAGGCTACCGGATCGCCGATACCTGGCCGCGATCGATTTAGTTATCCCACAGCCGGGCCGCACCCAGGACGCCCGCGCTGTCGCCGTTGCGATTTCTTTTGATAGGAGTCTTCAGTTCAGAGTTGAAGACATACTTGGCGATGTGGGCGGGACCCTGTTCATAGAGCTCGTCAATATTCGAAAGGCCCCCGCCAAGCACTATGGTATGCGGATCAAAGACGTTAATCACTTGGGCAAGCGCACGCCCGAGGCGATCCAACAGTTGATCCACCGCTCTCACAGCGAACGACTCCCCGCTTCGGGAGAGCGCGATAATCTGCTCCGGTGATCTCGCTTCTGAACCACCCAGGCGTTGATAGTCGGCAAGAAACCCGGGGCCGGATAAAAATGTCTCGATGCATCCGCGCTTGCCGCAGTAGCAGGGCGGCCCGTCCGACTCCAAGACGTTATGACCCCACTCTCCGGCGATGTGATGAAGGCCCGTATGCAGGCGTCCGTCGATGACGAGGCCGCCACCCACCCCGGTGCCCATGATGACGCCGAAGACGGTGGGCGAAAATTGCCCCGCTCCGTAGAGAGCCTCAGCAAGCGCGAAACAGTTTGCGTCGTTCTCGATACGCACCGCTCGGGAGAGCTGCGCCCTCAGGTCGTCACCCAATGCCTCACCTATAAGGCATTGGGTATTGGAATTTTTTACCCGACCCGATGCGTCAACCGCTCCAGGCGCAGCGAGCCCTAAGGAGCAGGGCGTTCCTGCGGTATGCTCAAGCTGATTGACCAGTGTGGTTACGCTTTCAAGAATCGCGGCGTAGCCGCGTGCCTGAGGCGTTTTGAGCCGTTGCCGAACAGCAATCGAGTGGTCGTGCTTGAGGAGCGCGCCCTCGATTTTGGTACCGCCTAAATCAATTCCAATACGCATGCATGGAATTGTCGAAACAGCGATTTACTATTCGGTGTCTCGCGAGAAAGTGATTTGGGCGTAGGCCGAGTGATTGTGAATGGATTCAAAGTTCTCAGCCTCAACGACGTACTCGATGATGCGGTCATCTGCGTTCAGCCGACCGGCCACATCTCTAACCATATCCTCAACAAATTTTGGATTCTCGTAGGCTTTCTCGGTCACATACTTCTCGTCCGGTCGCTTTAAAAGACCGAAAAGCTCGCAACTCGCTTCCTGCTCGACGATATCGATCAGTTCCTCGATCCAGATAAACGCCTTTGCTTTTACGCTGACGGTTACATGAGATCGCTGGTTGTGCGCGCCGTACTGGGAAATTTTCTTGGAGCAGGGACACAGGCTCGTTACCGGCACGACGACGCGAACCTCGGTCGTTGCCTGGTCATCTCGTACCTCGCCGATGAACGTGACTTGGTAGTCCATCAGGCTTTTTACACCCGTGACCGGCGCTGCTTTCTCCAAAAAGAAGGGGAATGACATCTCGATATGGCTTGTGCCGGCATCCAGATGATCCCGGGTCTCCTGAACCACAGCGCGAAAGGATTTTACCGAAATCTCGCGCTCGTGGCGACTGAGGATTTCGACAAATCGGGACATGTGAGTTCCCTTGAAGTTATGAGGCAACTCAACATACATGCTGAAGTTAGCCACGGTATGTTGCTCATGCCCGCTTCGATCCTGAATGCGGACGGGGTGACGCAGGTCCTTCACGCCGACTTTGTCGATGGTGATGTTCCGGGTATCGGGGCTACCCTGTACATCGGCGATTTCCGTGACGCTCGCGCTGGCGTTTTCTGTTTTAAGCATGATGAAAGAAGAGATCTCCAGTAGGAAGCGAAGTGTAGCCCAATTCCTTTAAATTCACTGTGAAACGCGGGATTTCGACTCTCGCCGGCGTTCAATAGCTCGAATGATGCCGTCTGCATCAAGCCCTAGACCGGCCAGGACTTCAGCAGATTCACCCTGCTCAACATGGCAGTCCGGTAGACCGAGATGAATCACCGGGGTAGAGCATTCCGCCTGCGACAAAACCTCGGCTACAGCGGAACCGGCACCGCCTGCGACGACATTCTCTTCGATCGTAACCAGAAGGTCATGGTCCGCAGCAACACGACGTATCAAGGCCTCGTCGAGTGGTTTTACAGACCGCATGTTGATAACGGTTGCGCCCAGCTTATCACCCGCTAACGACGCGGGCTTCAGCATGGTGCCGAAGGCAAGTAACGCCACCTCTTGACCTTCTTTTATGATGTCGGCTTTGCCGACCGGAATGGGCTGCATATCGCGTGATTCTTGCACACCCGGACCGGCGCCACGCGGATAGCGCACCACAGCGGGCCCGTCGTGCAGGAATGCGCTGTAGAGCATGTTCCGACACTCCGCCTCATCACCTGGCGTAAAGATGACGAGATTCGGCAGGCAACGAAGGAAGCTCAAGTCGAATGCGCCTTGGTGCGTTGGCCCGTCGGCACCCACGATACCCGCACGGTCAATCGCAAAGGTCACGTCCAGATTCTGGACGCTGATATCATGAATGAGTTGATCATATGCCCGCTGTAGAAAAGTCGAATAGATAGCGACCACCGGCTTAAGGCCGTCACATGCCGCGCCGGCAGCGAAGGTGAGTGCATGCTGCTCGGCGATCCCCACATCGAAGTAACGATCAGGAAACTCGCTCTCGAATCGGACAAGTCCGGAGCCCTCTCGCATCGCGGGGGTAATGCCGATCAGTCGATCATCAAGATTGGCCATATCGCATAGCCAGTCACCGAACACTTGGGTATACGTGCGTTTGGCTGATTTCTTCTCTAACTTGCCGGTGTCGGGATTGAACGGTCCAATACCGTGATACGTGATCGGTTCGCCTTCAGCAGGTTTGAATCCTTTTCCTTTCTGCGTGGCGATATGCAAAAACCGGGGACCGGTCATTGCCTTCATGTTTTTTAGGGTAGCGACGAGGGTGTGGATATCGTGGCCATCAATGGGTCCAATGTAGTTAAAGCCGAGTTCTTCAAAGAGCGTGCTTGGCATCACCATGCCCTTTAGGTGCTCCTCCCATCGTCTGGCGAAGGCTTGAACCGGTGGCGCTGTACCTAGCACCGTCTTGCTGCCCTCACGAACGGTGGTGTAGGCGCGACCGGACAGAATGCGAGCCAGATAGTTTGAAAGCGCGCCGACGTTTCGGGAGATCGACATTTCATTGTCGTTCAGGATCACCAGAAGATTGGCGTCCAGATCACCGGCGTTGTTAAGAGCCTCCATGGCTTGCCCGGCGGTTAGGGCTCCATCACCGATGATCGCTATGACTTGCCGCGATTCCTGTTTGAGTTTTGCAGCAATAGCCATCCCGAGCGCAGCGCTGATGGAAGTGCTGGAATGCCCCGCACCGAAGTGATCATATTCACTCTCAGCGCGCTTCAGAAATCCGGACAGACCGCCGGCTTGTCGAATGGTATGCATACCCTTGCGCCGACCGGTGAGTATCTTGTGCGGGTATGCCTGGTGCCCGATATCCCACACCAGACGGTCGTGCGGTGTATCGAAAACGTAGTGCAGCGCAATAGCCAGTTCAACAGTGCCCAATCCTGGCGCAAGATGTCCGCCGGTTCCTGAGATCACATCGATTAAAAAATGCCTTAATTCGTCCGCAAGCGGTTGCAGGTCCTTTTCTTCAAGACGTCGAAGATCTTCCGGCAGATCAATCTTTTCTAACAGCGAGAGGGAATCTGGGGATGACATGAATAAAACCGAGATGAAAACCGCGGACTTAAGAAGCCAATATCAATCGCGAGCAATCAGTGAGTTCGTTGGAGCGTGAATAATGCAAGCGAACGCAGCAGTCTAGCGTCAAGGCGGGCTCCGTCAAGCGCATTAAGCGCCTGATCCGTCAGCTGCTCGGCGTAGGCTTTCGCGTTGGTCTCGCCAAGTACACTTAAAAATGTCGGTTTGTTCTTCTCTTGATCGGCGCCGGCTGGTTTACCCAGCGTCTCAGTGTCGGCGGTTCCGTCCAGCACATCGTCCACGATTTGGAAGGCGAGACCCATCGGTGCGGAAAAACGCGCTAAGTGTTCGAGCATCGTCGCATCGGCATCAGCGCAGAGCGCTCCGAGTTCTACTGCGGCGCAGATCAGGGCGCCTGTCTTAAGGCGATGCATCGTTTCAAGAGCTGCCTGATCGGCGCTTTTTGCAACCAGACTGAGATCAATAGCCTGACCTCCTGCAAGGCCGAGCGAGCCCGACGCGATAGCAAGGGTCCTGATCATGTCGATTTGTCGCTGAGGCGAGATTTCGCTATCCGACATGCCGCAAAGGACTTCAAAGGCAAAGGTCTGAAGCGCATCACCAGCGAGAATTGCCGTCGGCTCATCAAATGCGCGATGACAGGACGGCTTGCCGCGACGTAGGTCATCGTCATCCATCGCCGGGAGGTCGTCATGTACAAGAGAAAACGCATGAATAAGCTCAACGGCGCACGCGGCGCGATCAAGCACCGTGTCTTTCGCCCCGAGGGCAAAGCCCGTGGCATAAACCAGAGCTGCGCGGTAGCGCTTTCCCGCTCCGATGCTGGAGTAGCGCATTGCGGCATGCAATGACTCGGAGGCGGTCTTTGCGTCCGGTAGGAGGCTGTCTAGGAGCTGATCGACCCGTTCTCGGCAATAGGGCCAGAACTCAGTGAGATTGTCGGAGGCCACGACTACTCGTCATCGTCTGAATCATGGTCTGAATCATCGTCCGGGTGGTCGTCTTTCTCAAGGAGCTGGCGTACCCGCGCCTCAGCATCTTCTAGGCTCTTTCGACACTGCTCCACCAGCGCCATGCCCCGCTCAAAGTCCTTCAGCGAAGCTTCGAGAACCTGATCGCCGCTTTCCATTCGCTCGACGATTATCTCGAGCTCCTTCAGGGATTTTTCAAAGTCGCCAACGCGGGAGCGTGATACTTTCGCCATGCTGGTCTCCGACTATTACGGATGATTAACTGATGCTGAATTACGAACTGCTTTTGATCGTGAGAAGTTTATCTCAGACCAGAGTGCGACTCCAGCGACAGTCGCGACTTCCATGAGGTCGTGAGCCGAATCGACAGCTTCGGTCGAGGCTGTCGGTTCGTGTATGATTCGGGCCGTCCTCACGAACGACCTCAGTTCTTCATGGCCGCAACATACGACGCTTCCTCGATCGAGGTCCTCACAGGGCTTCAGCCCGTGCGCAAACGACCGGGTATGTATACCCAGACGGAGCGCCCGAATCACCTCATTCAGGAGGTTGTCGATAACAGCGTTGACGAGGCTATCGGTGGTTATGCCCATCGGATAACTGTCATCGTTCACAAAGACGGTTCCGTATCTGTTGCTGACGATGGGCGCGGGATGCCCGTCGACAAGCACAAGGGCGAAAAAGTGAGCGCTGTAGAGGTGATTCTTACCCGACTGCATGCGGGTGGAAAGTTTTCCGACAAGACCTATGCATTTTCTGGCGGGTTACACGGCGTGGGCGTTTCGGTAGTGAATGCGCTGTCGACCAAGCTGGAGGTCAGCGTCCGGAGAGGAGGCCAGGAGTATGCAATGGCGTTTCGCGACGGTGTCCCCACCGGCCCCTTGAAACCCGTGGGAAAGGTCGGAGCACGAAATACGGGCACCACTATTCGGTTCTGGCCGGACCCCGGATTTTTTGACTCGCCCGCGATTTCGATTTCGCGTTTAAAGCGTCTCTTGAGAGCAAAGGCAGTTCTCTGCTCGGGCCTTAGAATCGACTTCAAAGACGAAAACAATAAAAAGAACGACGAAACCTGGGAGTATGAGGATGGCCTATTGGATTATCTTTCGGGTCAACTGGAGGGCATCGCTTTGCTTCCGGATCCCGCGTGGGTTGGCCATATCGTCCAGAAAGACCATCAAATTGACTGGGGTGTAACGTGGTTGGAAGAGGGTGGCGAGGGCGTTGAGGAGAGCTACGTCAATTTAATTCCTACGGCTCAGGGCGGTAGTCACGTGAGCGGCTTTCGGACCGGCCTTACAGAGGCGCTTCGAGAATTTTGCGAGTTCCGCTCGTTGCTCCCGCGCGGCATCAAGATCGCTCCGGAAGACGTTTGGCAAAAATGCGCTTACGTGCTGTCCCTCCGGATGAAAGACCCCCAGTTCAGCGGACAGACCAAGGATCGACTTTCATCGCGAGATGCCGCTACCGTAACGGCAGCGGCTGTCAAAGACGAGTTTAGTCTCTGGCTCAATCAGAATGCACAGTGGGGCGAGCAGATTGCGGAACTGGCGATTGCCAATGCGCAGACTCGATTGCGTTCCGCGCGCCAGGTGGAGCGCAAGAAAGTCGCGACGGGGCCAACGCTGCCGGGCAAGCTTGCTGACTGCACGAGTGAGGACCTGGAACGTACGGAATTGTTTCTGGTTGAGGGCGATTCCGCTGGAGGTTCGGCCAAGCAGGCACGCGACAAGGATTTTCAGGCGATTCTTCCGTTACGGGGGAAGATTCTGAACACTTGGGAGGTGGCATCCGCAGAGGTTCTTGCATCCCAATCCGTGCATGACATTGCGGTCGCGCTGGGGGTTGATCCTGGGTCTGCCGATGCTTCTGGTCTACGATATGGCCGGGTGTGTATCCTCGCGGATGCGGATTCCGATGGCGCTCATATTGCAACCCTATTGTGCGCGCTGTTCGTGCGTCATTTTCGACCCTTGGTTGAGGCAGGTCGGGTGTGTGTCTCCATGCCTCCCTTGTATCGTATCGACGTGGGTAAGCACGTGGTTTACGCGCTGGACGATGTCGAGAAGGACGAAGCTCTCGAGCGGATCAAACGCGATAAGCTGCGCGGCGCCGTAAACGTGCAGCGATTTAAAGGGCTCGGCGAGATGAATCCGGCGCAGTTGCGTGAGACCACGATGGATCCCAGTTCGCGACGGCTGATTGAATTGACAATGGACGCCGGCAAAAAAACCGACTCGATGCTCGACCTTCTGCTGTCGCGTAAGCGGGCACCGGATCGAAAAGACTGGTTGGGTAAACGCGGGAATGAGGCCGACGTCGCGTAGCGCGTTCGGGCTCTAGGCGTCAGCTCAATTCGTCGGCGGGCGGCTGTAGCCAAAATGGCGATTGACGAGGATCCGAGATTACCTTCTGCTCCTGGCGATACGGTCGAAAGCCCACGCGCTGGTAAACGATGATCGCTTTCGGATGATCAAGGTTGCAGGTATTCACGACCAGGCGAGCGGGTTTGGAGAGCCAAGCCGTGCGAACGGCCCAGTCTAAAAACCAGGGACCGAGCTTGTTGCCGATGTGCCCAGGTAGCAGTCCAAAGTAGGCAAGCACCGCCTCGCGTTCGTCGCGGTAGTCAAATTCGACGTAGCCGGCCGGGTCTCCATCGCGGTACAGGACGTACACCTGATTCTTTTCGTGACCAAGAATCTCTGCAAGCTTCTGGTCTGACATTGCCCGTCGTTCATACCAGAGCCATGGCTCGCCGACGTGGTTATAAAGGAAACGATAAAAGGGCACGGTAGGAGACTTGACGCGCAATATCGCAAGCCCTGACGCAGGAGAGCGCATTGCGGCGCCCGAGGGCGCGCGATTCATCTCGAGATGCGTAATGGTTACCGATAAATTACCGTCGGGGCCGGGCTGCGGAGTGGTCGCGAACGATATAGGTGTCTTAACCATCGGCGGAGTTTACTGGGTCGTGCCGCCCGTTTTGGGCGAATCGGTCTCAGGCCGCTCTATTTTCTTCTCAGTCAGCATAAATATGCCGCCCAACAGCGACCAGGCCACCACGTGGATGCGATGCAGCACTGAGAGGGCCACGCCTCGCGTTCGCATGATCTCCTCCGCGCCCGCTACGCCCACAAGATTTACCGCGCCGAATTTTCCGATCAGATAACCGTATGCGGCTTCGCCAATCCCCCATCCCGCTGGCGCGATAGGTATACCTTGAACGACAGAGGCGACGGGGACGATAAAAAAAAGATCGCTCAGGGTAATCCCAACACCGAGGCTCTCCGCCATGCAGAAAAAACTCCCGATAAAGAGCGTATAGATGATCGGGCTCATCAGGATCCAAAGACCAATGCCACCGAGGTGACCTCGGTAGTGCATGACCGCCTGATCGAGCTCGTGAATGATCGTCCCTATCTTCATCGGCAGCAATGAGACTAAGCGGTCAAAGCGTATCAGCCGACGCAGACCCGGGCTTATCAACAGAAAGCAAAAGCAGAGCGCAGCAAGACCGGTAAGCCAAATCGTGCTCGCAAAGACGGGAAAGCGATCCATCGCGAGGAGGCTGGCCAGGCTGCCGACGAAGATCAATGAAAGTAATCCGATGATGCGATCGACCACAATCGATACGACCGCACGAATCTTCTCGCCAGAACATCGCCGTGCGATGTAAACCGCCTTCGCGACGTCGCCACCGGTCGCGCCGGGAAGCGCGTTATTGAAGAAAAGGCCGATCCAGCCATATTTCTGAGCTTCGGTGAACTTTACGTCCAGCCCATTTGCTCTCAGCAAAAACCACCATCGCGAGTTGATGCAGACGAAGAAAACGATGAAAAGTAGCGCTCCGAGTGCGAAGAGTGAGCCGTCCAGGTTTTTTACATAGGTGACAAGGCCCGGTGATATCGTGGTGCGCGAGCCGTCCGTTTGTGCGCCTCGAGATACGGCAGTGGGTTCGCCGGAGTCCTCTATAAGAAACTGGACCGGATCCTGATCCCACTTTCCGATGATGCGCCCGGCCGTGGCGTCAACGGACCCGTCGGGCGCGGTTCGGCTTAGCGTATCGACCCAATTGATGTTGGTGACGATAATTGCTAGGAGTCCCGCGATGACCGTCAATTTGATCGCGCCGAAAAGTAGCTTTTTCTTTGTCATGATAGGCGGCCCTTCGCTTCGCTTCGCTTCTTTGGTTCTCCAGGGATGTCCTGATCGGTCCATAAAATCCCGGTGACTGTGGGGTTATGGACTGATCGACGGCGAGGTGATGCTGCGAAGGTTCTATTTTCGGACGAGGCGTGTAATATACGTTAAACCGAGCACGTATTTACCTCGGCAGGGCAAAGAGCGAGTAGTTCAGTCAACCACTCAGTCAATCATTAAGGAAGAAGGAAAGGCATGCACAAGGCATTGGTTATGGAAGCAGACGCCTGCACGGGCTGTCACCAGTGTGAAATGATGTGCTCCTACGGGAAGGTAGGCGCTTTTAACACCTCTAAATCCGTAATGGATATTACGGTCTTCGAGGGCGGGGCGCTTAATGTGCCATCAACCTGCACCCAGTGCGAAGGGGCGTGGTGCATGGTCGTGTGCCCGGTACAGGCCATCACGGTGAATCCCGCGACGGGCGCGAAGGAAGTGTCGGCTGAGGTCTGCGTTGGCTGCAAGGTCTGCACGATCGCGTGTCCTTTTGGCGCCATCAACTATGACCCCGACTCTGGCGTCGTAACGAAGTGCGATCTTTGTGGCGGTGAGCCTATGTGTGTGGAAGCTTGTCCCACCACGGCGCTCGCTTACATGGCGGAGGACAGTACCGGGTATGAAAAGATGCGTCGCCACGCAGTCTTGTCAGCGGGTCTGCAGGAAGGCAGCGCTTGATCCAGGCCGGCATTCGTGTTGGTCGATTTGAATTTAGGCATAGATTACAGTTTTGTAAAGGCTTGGAACCATGAGGCGCTTTCCCCAGAGACACAAGCCAAAACAAGTTAAACATCTTGAATAACCAGAGAAGGAGGAGTTGAAAATGAGTTGGACTGGAAAAATATTGCGGGTCGACCTGGGCGCAGGTACATGCACCAGTGAGCCGCTGAACATGCAGTGGGCCAACGATTACATGGGGCAGCGTGGTCTTGCGACGAAATATCTCGTCGAGGAGACCGACCCGAAAGTGGAACCGTTTTCACCCGACAACAAAATGATTTTCGCCACCGGACCGTTGACCGGCACGATCGCCCCAACCTCCGGACGATGGTCGGTTGTGTGTAAGGGGCCTCTGACAGGCGCCATTGCCTGTTCAAACTCCGGCGGCTTTTTTGGCGCTGAGCTAAAGAACGCCGGCTGGGATATGGTGATTTTTGAAGGGAAATCGGCCTCTCCGGTGTATCTGGACATCACCAACGATGACGCCGAGTTGAAAGACGCATCCGACCTGTGGGGTAAATCAGTCTGGGAGACGGAAACCGCTCTTCGGGAACGCCGCGGTGACCCGGATGTGCGCGTCGCGTCGATCGGCCTTGCCGGAGAGAACGGCGTTCTCTACGCGGCAGTCGTGAACGATATGGATCGTGCGGCGGGACGCTCCGGTGTCGGCGCTGTCATGGGTTCGAAAAACCTGAAAGCGGTGGTGGTTCGAGGAACTGTCGGCGTCAAGGTGAAGGATCCCATGGCCATGATGAAGACCTCAAACGCAGCCAAAGAGATCCTCGCAGAGAACGCCGTAACCGGTCAGGGACTGCCAACGCACGGCACTCAGGTCTTAATGAACGTCATTAACGAAGTCGGTGCACTGCCAACACGAAACGGCCACGATGTGCAGTTTGACGGTGCCCACGATATCAGCGCCGAAGCCATGGCAGAGGTGAGAGAGAGCGATGGACAGGCAAACCTTGTTTCCAACCACGCCTGTTTTGGTTGCCCGATCTCGTGTGCGAGACGATCAAAGATCGATCCGACGCACTTTACCGTGAAAGACAAGCCGAAATATCAGATTGTCAGCGGTGGTTTGGAATACGAGGCAGCGTGGGCATTGGGTGCGGCCAACGGGGTGAACGATCTTGATGCATTGACATACGCCAACTTCGTCTGCAATGAGCAGGGTCTTGATCCCATTTCTCTGGGCGCGACGATCGGCGCGGCCATGGATCTGTATAAAGCGGGCGCTATCTCCAAAGAAGATACCGGTGGACACGCCTTGGAATTTGGAAACACAGAGGCCTTTGTTGCGATGGTGGAAGCAACCGCCCGCGGTGAAGGTTTTGGTAAGGAAATCGGCCAGGGTTCGCGCCGCCTGTGCGAGAAGTACGGTCATCCGGAATTTTCCATGACGGTAAAAAGTCAGGAATTCCCGGCGTATGACCCCCGCGGTATTCAGGGTATGGGGCTTACCTACGCGACGTCAAATCGGGGAGCGTGCCACTTGCGCAGCTATACCGTTGCCTCGGAAGTGCTCGGTATCCCAGAAAAAACGGACCCCCTCGTCACGGACGGAAAAGCCGGCCTCGTGAAGGCGTTCCAGGACGCAACAGCTGCTGTGGATTCCAGCGGCACCTGCGTATTCACGACCTTCGCACTGTCCGGCGAGGATATTGCGCCGATGGTCGATGCGGCCTGTGAGGGTGACTGGAGTGTTGAGCGGTTCGTCGAAGTGGGTGAGCGTATCTGGAACATGGAGCGCCAGTACAACATTGCCGCCGGGTTTACCGGTGCGGATGACACGCTGCCGGAGCGCATGTTGAAGGACGCTGCCAAAACCGGCCCGGCGGAAGGTAAGGTGAACGGACTCGCCGAGATGTTGCCGGAGTACTACGAGCTTCGCGGCTGGGACGCCTCAGGCGTGCCTTCGGCAGAGACGCTTGCCCGTCTTGGCCTATAGCGCCGCTGTCCTCTTAAGCTGTTGAAACGAATGCCCCGGCGGTCGATCGATCGTCGGGGCACTGTTCATTTAAAGGGTTAACGAACGATGCATTATGTGATTGCCGGTGCCGGACCGGCCGCGGTAGCGGCCGCTGAGCACATAAAGGAACTGGACCCCTCCTCAAAGGTGACCATGATTGGAGCGCAGCCTCAGCCTCCTTATTCCCGAATGGCCATTCCTTATTACCTGACGGGGAAGGTCAAGGAAGAGGGCACCTATCTTCGGCGCTCGGCAACGCATTACGAAGAGAAAGGGATCGATTTCGTGCATGGCGAGGTTGTGGGTCTCGATGGTTCCGGTCACACAGTTTCCCTGGCGGATGGTCAAACCATCAGTTACGACAAATTACTGCTTGCCACGGGTGCGGAGCCGATTATTCCGCCGGTTCCGGGGATGGATGATCCGCGAGTTCAGCAGTGCTGGCATCTTGAGGATGCCGAGCGGATTATTGACCTGGCGAAGCCGGGGGCCCGGGCGGTACAGGTCGGCGCCGGTTTTATCGGGTGCATCATTCTGGAGTCGTGGGTATTGCGCGAGGTGAATCTGACCGTCGTTGAGATGGGGCCGCGTATGGTGCCCCGCATGCTCGGTGAGAAAGCCGGTGGACTGCTGCAGACCTGGTGTGAATCCAAAGGTGTCACCGTTCATACGAACACCCGCGTAAAAGCAATCGAATCCTCTTCGGAGGAGCTAAACGTCGTTCTTGAAAACGGCGAGACGTGCCCGGCCGATGTGGTCATTGTCTCGACGGGCGTTAAGCCTCGAATCCAGTATCTCGAGGGGACCGGGATTACGGTGGATCAGGGGATCGTCGTTGACCAGCACATGCAAACGACTGTGGCTGACGTGTATGCCGCGGGCGATTGCGCTCAGGGTCTGGACTTTTCGACCGGCGAAACAGCCGTGCACGCAGTGCAGCCCACCGCTACCGAACACGGGCGAGTAGCTGCGGCCAATATGGTGGGTAACAACGCACTGCCGTATAAAGGCAGCCTCAACATGAATATTCTCGATACGCTGGGATTGGTCACGTGCTCTTTCGGTGCTTGGGAAGGTGTCGAGGGCGGCGACAGCGGCGAGATGTATAACGAAAATAACTTCCAGTACATCAACCTGCAGTTTAAAGACGATGTACTTGTGGGAGCCAATTCGGTTGGCTATCACGAGCATCTGGGCGTGTTGCGCGGACTGATTGAAACAAAAATCCCTCTGGGACCATGGAAAGAACGCCTGAAGAAAAATCCGGTTCAGTTGGCCGATGCCTACGTGGGCGTGAATCAGTCAGAGTTGAAGGTGTCTTAAAGCGGTCTGATGGGTATCACGTTCAAACTGTACGCGGGCCTGAGTCAGTATCTTCCGCAGTCCGCACGCCGGAACGCGGCGACGATGGAGTTACAGCCTGAAGAAACGGTCGATCAGTTTATTGAGCGTCAGAAAGTGCCACGGGCCGAGGTGCACCTGGTTCTCGTTAACGGCAGACATCTCGAGAGCGCCGAGCGAGAGCGTCACGTCTTAAAAGAAGGGGATACTCTGGCAATTTGGCCCCCCGTGGCTGGCGGCTAGACGGTCTCAATTTGGTTTTCTGAAGCCATGGAAATTCAAAAAGACCTTGGGGTGAGTCACGCCGTATTTTTCCGCACGCTGGCACAGTTGCCCGACGGATGGGTCTCGGAGACCCGTTCAACGGGTGCTACTCTCGAGTATGGAGGCGGAACCGTCACCATTGAACTCGCGCCAGAGTGTGAGCGTCGGATCGGTTTGATTCGAATTCCCCATACGCCAACCGTATTTCGTTTTGAGGGCCTGTCTGACGTAGAGAGGGAGGCCTTTCAATCGCGCTTTGATCTCACCTTTCAACGCGGTGGGGGGTAGCTCGAGTTAGCCCTTCAGCGATGACCATGATTACCGACACGCTTAGCCGACCGCTGCGAGATCTTCGGATTTCGGTGACGGATCGATGCAATTTCCGCTGCGTCTACTGTATGCCTCGGGAGATTTTTGGCCCCGGTTACGCCTTTGTCCCTCGAAAGGACCTCCTGACGCTGGAGGAAATTGCCCGAATTGCCACGGTCTTTGCGCGGATTGGGATGCGTAAAGTGCGCATCACCGGAGGGGAGCCGCTGATACGGCGCAATCTTGAGCATCTTGTGGAGATGATTAATGCGATAGATGGCGTTGAGGACATCAGCCTGACAACCAATGGGTCGATGCTGACGGCACGACGCGCTGCAGATCTCAAAAAGGCTGGTTTGCGACGGCTCACAGTCAGTCTTGATGCGCTGGATGACGAAACCTTTAAGAAAATTAATGATGTGGATTATCCGGCCGCCCGCGTATTGGACGGGATTGAGAACGCACGTACGGCAGGGTTTAGCGACATCAAGGTCAATGCGGTCATTCGAAATGGCCTCAATGAACATGCGGTCATGGACCTCGTGCAGCATTTTCGTGGCTCGGGCTGTATCGTGCGCTTTATCGAATACATGGATGTCGGTGAGACCAACGGTTGGAATCTCGACGATGTCATTCCGGCAGAGCAGTTGGTCGATCAAATCAATGCGCAATTCCCGCTAGAGCCGATCAATCCCAATTACCGTGGAGAAGTCGCCAAGCGTTGGCGGTATCGAGACGGCGGCGGGGAGATTGGCTTCATCACCTCAGTCACCCAGTCGTTTTGCGGCGAGTGCTCCCGAGCGCGTCTTTCAGCCGTGGGGGAGGTCTATACCTGTCTTTTTGCCTCGCAAGGGCATGATCTTCGCGAGCTGTTACGCTCTGGCGCAGATGACGAGGCGCTCCTCTCACGGGTAACGCAGATCTGGACCGGTCGCGACGATCGGTACTCGGAGCTTAGAGGATTAAATGTTCCGCTCCCTGCTTCGGGTCGAGGCAAGGTCGAGATGTCTCACATCGGCGGCTAGTCGCCATAGCCCTCAGGGGTCACCGCCAGCGTTTAGGCGGAACCGGGGTAATTAGGACGCCGCTGACAGGATGGGCAGTCATCATTTCGCTTCAGATGTATCGATTGCCATTCCATCGCGATGCCGTCAAACATCAGCACCCGACAGACTAATCCTTCTCCAGTGTTCAGCAGGACATTGAGAGTTTCGAGCGCTTGCATCGTGCCGATGACGCCAACAATCGGCGCGATGACGCCCTCCATTGCGCAGGTCGCGCCTTCAATACCAGTATCGGGATACAGACAGCGGTAGCACGGCGAAAGAGGATCGCGTGGCGCAAAGGTGGTGATCTGACCTTCCCAGCGAATGGCAGCACCTGAGACCAGCGGTGTCCCCGTCTGCAGACAGACTTCATTCAAATGAAAGCGGGACGGGAAGTTATCCGTACAGTCGACGACCACGTCGGCAGCCATTACGGCCTGTAGGAGATCATCGCCGTCAAGCTCGTAATCGATAACCTCAACCGCGCAACGCGCATTCAATTGAGCGATCGCTTCTCGAGCCGATGCCGCTTTGGGCTCTCCAATCATGCTTTGTCTATGAATAACTTGACGCTGCAGGTTGGACTCGTCCACACGGTCGAAGTCTGAGATGGTCAGGCGACCAACGCCCGCGCTGGCAAGATAGAGCGCAACGGGGGATCCCAATCCGCCCATGCCAATAATGAGCACATGGCTGTTGAGCAGTTGCGACTGCCCATCGGCACCCACCTGCGGCAGCTTAATTTGCCGGCTGTAACGATTCTGATCAGCGGAATCCATCATGCTCGTATCCCAAGCGCAGATTGCTATGGCCTAGAACATTCGTTCAAAGACTTGGTAAGGCGTTCGCGTCATGCTCAGGTGTTCATAAACGGTTTGTGCCTTGAGATTGTCTTTTTCAACATAGAGGCGTATGCCTCGCACATCACTATTTTCAGTCGCTTGCGCAACAACGTGCTCGTACAGCTGCCGGAAAATTCCTCTTCCACGATGGGAGGGCAATACATAAACGCTTTGTATCCACCACAGATCCCCATTTCGCCAGTCGCTCCACTCAAAAGTAATAAGGAGTGCGCCAACACAGACGCCGCCCGACTCAGCAACCAAGTAAAACCCGCGTGCAGGTGACTGGATAACAGACTTGACGCCGGCATGAACAGTGACCGGATCAAGAGCGCGGTCTTCGGTTTCCTCTGCCATGGCGATGTTAAACTGCGCGAGCGCATGAGCGTCCTCCGCCGTGGCACCGCGGATCACAATCGATTTAAAAGACACGCTCATGAGACAGTTTCCTGATTACTCAATACCGTATCGCTTGGAGGCGTACAAATCATGACCGGACGTTCGCATGACGACAATATTAGCAAAGCGGCATTTATCGGGCTTGGCGTTATGGGCTATCCCATGGCTGGTCATTTGGCAAAAAACGGGTACCAGGTCACGGTATTTAATCGCACGGCAACCAAAGCAGAGCAGTGGGTGAAAGAGTTTGGTGGGCAGCACGCGTCAACCCCTGCAGAGGCTGCTAGGGATGCCCAGATTGTCTTCTCATGCGTCGGTAATGACGATGATCTACGGGCGGTCGCCATGGGCGATGATGGAGCCTTGCCGGCCATGGCAGCGGGTGCCATCTATGTGGATCACACGACAGCGTCCGCTGAAGTCGCTCGTGAGTTGGCATCCGTTGCGCAGGCGCAGCAGGTTCACTTTCTCGATGCGCCTGTTTCAGGCGGTCAAGCCGGTGCGGAAAATGGGGTATTGACGGTGATGGTAGGTGGCCAGGCTGAGATATTCGATGTTGCCCGGCCAGTGATCGACAGTTACGCTCGCGCGGTCGGCCTCATGGGTCCGGTCGGAAGCGGTCAGCTCACGAAAATGGTGAATCAGATTTGTATCGCGGGCTTGGTGCAGGGCTTGTCCGAGGGTCTTGATTTCGCAAGTCGCTGTGGACTGGATGTAGAGCAGGTGCTTGAGGTCATCTCAAAAGGGGCGGCTCAGTCCTGGCAGATGGAAAATCGCGGCAAGACCATGAACCAGAACGAGTTCAATTTTGGGTTTGCTGTTGATTGGATGCGTAAGGATCTGGGTCTTTGTTTAGGTGAAGCCCGACGTATGGGATCCCGATTGCCGGTGACCGCGCTTGTTGATCAGTTTTACGGCCAGGTCCAGGCGCGTGGTGGGGGTCGCTGGGATACTTCTAGCCTGATTACCCTTCTGCGCGATTAAGCTGCTTCGTGACGGCGCTCAGCGGGCGCATTGCCAGCGATCGCTGAGGTCTTGATGGTGGGCGGCCAGCCATTGCAGAGCGATCAGCGTCATGCTGTTGCTGACCTCACCACGGTGCATGAGGTCCAGCGCTTCCTCGAGCGGCCAGACGGAAGCGCGGATATCTTCGTGTTCGGTCTCGAGACCATGAATGCCGCCGACGTCGGATGTATCCACCTCGCCACAGAACAGATACACCAGTTCTGAGCAGGCCCCCGGCGTTGAAAAATATCGGGCGATAGGCTCCAGTCGTTTGATGGTACAGCCTGCTTCTTCGCGGGCCTCGCGAATCGCCAACGCCTCAGGCGTTTCACCGTCCTCAATAACGCCCGCGATACATTCGACCAGCCAGGGTTGTGGCCATGCCGCGGACCAGGCTCCGATGCGGAACTGTTCGATGAGAACGACGGCTTGCCGAATCGGATCAAAAGGCAGTACGGCCCCCACAGCCCCCCGATCCATCACCTCCCGAGACAGCAGAGGTGACCAGTCGCCGTCATATCGCTCATGGCGAATACGATAGCGATGAATCTTTAGATAGCCTGAGCTGATCTCTGATTCGTCATCAATATCAACCCCTTTCGGATTTCGCGACGCCATCACCATCCGTTTCAGTCAGCCCTTTAGCCCTGGGGGTGTGCCCAGGCGTTGTGCTGCGTTACCCAGGATGTTCTCAAGGCAGGTAGCGATTGCGAGCAGCGTCTCTTCATGGAGACGAGGCGCGATCAATTGCAGGCCCACCGGCATCTTGGATTTATCGAGACCTACCGGAATCGTGATGGCGCAAAGCCCAAGATAGTTGGCGGCGCAGGTATTCCTTAGAGCGCCAATATTCTTAGGGCGATACGTTTCGATCGAGTCGACGTCGCTGACTCGGGGCGGAGAGATGGCGACAGTGGGACTGATCATCACCTGACACGTCTCAAATCGAGTGGCTGCAAGCTGGCTCAGCGATTGAAGCTTTCGACAGCGTTGCAGGTATTCGGTTGCGCTGATCGATCCTCCGTCTTTTATCCGGGAGGAGACCAATGGGTCTAGCGTGTCACGCCATTGCGGTGCCGTCGATGTCAACATTTCATCGATCTCGGCTGCAACAACGCTGCCTACCTTGAGCAACTCAATCGCGGGTGCGGCCTCGGGTAAGGCGGCGTCCACGATCCTGACGCCAGCCTCACTGAGTTCTCTAAGGGCTGCGTCAACGGCCTCAACGATTCCCGATTCGCAATCGGCCCAGAGGGCGTTCTCTCCGGACCCTAAAACAAAGTCACTGGGTTGGCATCGGGACACTTCACGAGCAAGACGCGGGCCATAGCTTCTCTGATGCGGATCGATCGCTGAGAAGGCGGTTACCGAATCGGCGACGGTACGGGTCAGTATCCCGGCGGTATCCAGCGTTGGGCTTAGCGGAAAAATGCCCGAGACCGGCCATCGCCCAAAACTCGTCTTCAGGCCGACGCAGCCGGTCATGCTGGCCGGGATGCGAACGGACCCCGCCGTGTCTGACCCGAGGGCGACTAAGGCCGATCCTTCACACAGACTCACGCCAGCACCGCTACTGGAACCTCCAGGGACCCGATGCTCTTTTGCATCCCACGGATTTTTTGGTGTTCCCCAGTGGCTATTCACGCCAAGACCCCCAAATGCGAACTCCACGGTATGTGTTTTCCCAGTAAACACGCCATGCTGATTCCGCAGGCCCTTGATGAGATCGCCTTCCGCCTGCCAAGGGTCAGGCATCGCAGCCGGAGAGCCCGCAAAAGTCTCAGTACCCTCTAAGCCGTAAAGATCTTTGACCGAGATAGGAACGCCCTGAAGGGCGCCGAGATCCTGGGCCTGGGATAGCGCCGCATCGGCTTTTTCGGCCTGCCGTAGGGCGGCATCAGGGGTCCAGTCGCGATAGGCGTTTAATTCAGAAACATGGTTGGATAGGCAATCCTGCGCGAGGGAAACCGCGGTTAACGATCCGTCTCGAAGGGCGCGAGCTATCTCTGCCAAGGGCCGTTGGGAGGGTCGCTGACTATTCATAGGGTATCCATTCGATAGGTGAAGGTGCGCAGTCTACGCCATCTGCTGAGAAACGCACGACTCGGGGCGCATGTCCGATGGCTGCTGCGAAGTCGATGAGATCTTTCGTCTTTAACATTGTGGTTCGAGTGTTAATCAAAGGATGAAGATAGATGGTCGGTGTCTCCAGCAAAGCCTGATCGATCAGAAAATGGACGACCCGCGCGCGATCATTGATGAGCGCCAACGGCGAGACCGAGCCCGGCCGTACGCCAAGATAGTGCATCAGGCGCTGCTCGGAGCAGAATGAGAATCGACCTGCGCCCGCGGCTGTCGCCAGAGCCTTAAGGTCGATGACCCGGTCCTCATGACAGCTGACAAGCCACATTACACCTTTTTTGTTCCTTAAAAACAGGTTTTTGATATCACCTTGGCCCTGCGGCGTGACACGTAAGGTTTTGCTGTCATCCACGGTGAACATGGGGGGATGATCGATGGTGGGGCATGCCCATCCTCGCTCGCCTAACCACTCCAGCAATGCGTCTGAGGTCATCGGCTGTGAGCCGTCCACCAGCTGTGCGGCTTGCGTCAAGGCATCGGTCATCGTCGGAATTGAGCAGGTCGCCCGCTATAATAGTTATCTGGATTAAGTCTAACTCGACTGCTTTGGGTTTGAGGTCCGTTATGCCTGCAGCACCCCGCCGCTCATCGAAACGAAAGAAAGCGTCTGCTTCAAAAGCACGCCAGTCAACATCCGTCGCTCACCCCTTGGAAGCGGTGGGCGTCTCAGAGTTTACCGAGCGCTCCTATCTCAATTACTCCATGTACGTGGTGCTCGATCGAGCGCTGCCGAGTCTGGCGGATGGGCTGAAGCCGGTTCAGCGGCGCATCGTATACGCGATGTCTGAGCTAGGTCTCGCGGCCACGTCCAAATATAAGAAGTCAGCCAGGACCGTTGGCGACGTCCTGGGCAAGTTTCATCCCCATGGCGATTCCGCCTGCTATGAAGCCATGGTATTGATGGCGCAGCCGTTCAGTTTCCGTTATCCGCTTGTCGATGGCCAGGGAAACTGGGGCTCTCAGGACGATCCCAAGTCCTTTGCGGCGATGCGCTACACCGAGGCTCGGCTGTCTGGGTTCGCCGAAATGCTCTTGTCCGAGCTGGGTCAGGGCACGGTGGAGTGGGGTTTGAATTTTGACGGCACCTTACGAGAACCCCGCCTTTTGCCGGCCCGCTTGCCCAATGTATTGCTGAACGGGAGCTCCGGTATCGCCGTCGGCATGGCTACCGATATCCCGCCTCACAACCTGAGAGAGGTGGTCAGTGCCTGTATCCGCTTGCTGGATAGCCCGCGAGCAAGCCTGGGTGACATTTGTGAGCACGTGAAAGGGCCCGATTTCCCGACCGGTGGCGAAGTGGTGACGTCTGCCGAAGAAATTCGTGAGGTGTACCGCACCGGCTATGGATCGGTTCGTCAGCGTGCGGTATGGCGAGAAGAAGAAGGAAACGTTGTGATTACTGCGCTGCCGTATCAGGTCTCGGGTGAGCGGATTATCGAGCAGGTGGCAACGCAGATGACCGCGAAGAAGCTACCCATCGTAGACGATATTCGGGACGAGTCAGATCACGAAAATCCAACCCGGATTGTTATTGAGCCACGGTCTAATCGAGTCGATCGAACTGCTCTCATGGATCATCTGTTTGCTACAACATCGCTGGAGCAGTCCTATCGCGTCAATATGAACATGATTGGCTTGGATGGGCGACCGCGGGTATTTGATTTAAAAGCAGCGTTAAAGGAGTGGCTCGACTTTCGTCTCGATACGGTCAAGCGGCGTTTATCGTTTCGCCTCGATCGTGTGGTCAAGCGACTGCATATCCTAGATGGCTTGCTGATCGCTTTTCTGAACATCGATGCGGTAATTCGCATTATCCGAAAAGAGGACGAGCCCAAGCCTGTTCTCATGAAGCGCTTCAAGTTAAGCGATGCCCAGGCTGAGGCGGTCCTGGAGTTGAAATTACGTCATTTGGCGCGATTGGAAGAGATAAAAATAACGGGCGAGCAACAGGAGTTGGCGCGCGAGAAAGCAGAGCTCGAAAAGGTATTGAAATCTCGTGATCGCCTGAAGACGGTCGTCAAGAGGGAGCTGCTCGCGGACGCAGAGGAGTTTGGGGATGACCGCCGATCTCCGCTTGTAGAGCGCGAGGCCGCACAGGCGCTGAGCGAGACAGCGTTGATCCCTTCTGAGCCGATTACCGTCGTGCTATCGAAAAAAGGATGGATCAGGGCTGCGAAGGGAACGGAGATTGATCCGCGAGAGCTCTCCTATCGGGGCGACGATGGATATTTGCATTCCTGTCCAGGAAAGACGAATCAGCCCTTGCTCTGCCTCGATTCGACGGGTCGGACCTATGGGTTACGGCCTCACGAGTTGCCCTCGGCGCGTAGCCTGGGTGAGCCTGTGGGTAAGACATTGAAGCCCCCGGCAGGCGCCTCCTTTTCAGGCGTGATGATTGGCGATAACGCCAGCCAGTTTCTTCTGGCCTCTGATGCGGGCTATGGGTTTGTCGCCACGATCGAGGATTTACTCACGCGCAATAAGTCCGGTAAAGCGGTTCTTAGTGCTCGCGGCGCCGGTGTGCTGCCGCCACAGCGCGTATTTGATTATGAGGATGACTGGGTGGCGGCCGTTACCAGTACCGGGCGGCTGCTGATTTTCGCCCTCGCCGAGTTGCCTGAACTTGGTCGCGGTAAAGGCGTGAAGATCATGAATATTCCGTCGGCCAAATATAAGGCGGGTCAGGAGCGCCTCGCCAGCATCGCGGTA
>Ga0255768_10000080_pt1 | contig 91264 bp, 92 predicted proteins | sample 071ome_33_FD_179983 | JGI IMG/M metagenome (GOLD analysis project Ga0255768, IMG submission 179983) | Coastal salt marsh microbial communities from the Groves Creek Marsh, Skidaway Island, Georgia - 071412AT metaG (version 2) | ecosystem: Environmental > Aquatic > Marine > Intertidal zone >... | reverse complement strand
TGGCGACATTCTAACCGATGAAGCTTCAGTGATTTCTGGCTCGATGGGTCTTATGCCGTCTGCTTCTCTAGGAAATGAAAACGCACTCTATGAGCCCATTCATGGTTCTTTTCCTCAAGCTACCGGCTTGGGCATTGCAAATCCTCTTGCAACGGTCTTATCTGCAGCAATGATGTTTGAAATGAGTTTTGGTTTGAAAGAAGAGGGAGCAGCAATACGTAAAGCTGTAGATCAATCGCTAGTAGAAGGAAAAGTTACCGAAGATTTGACTCAAAAAGGAAATACTCCACTTTCCACATCTGAAGTGGGTGATTATTTAGTGGAACTCATAAAACATTAATTTTTATAAAGATCGTTTAAATGTATTAGCTAAAAAAAAGAGGTATTTTAATAAAAGCCATGAAGTGCTAATAGTTTTGAATGATATGCAATTTTATGTTAAATGAGTTTTCCTTAATTTTTTTAAGGTTTTGATTTACTAATTTAGTCTGGTTTAAAATTCTAAATAAATAATAAAAATATTATGAAAATGTTACTCTCACTATTCACAATATTCTCTTTACAAACCTGTATATCGAATACCACCCCAATAGACCACTCTGAACCCATCTGGTCACCAAACAAAACTGTACAAGAGGGAATAAAAAAAGCCTATTTTGCTTCGGGTTGTTTTTGGTGTGTCGAAGCGATTTATGAAAGTGTAAAAGGAGTTCATGAAGTCTATTCTGGTTACGCAGGGGGGCAAACCAAAAATCCAAACTACAACCAAATTGGAACCGGAAGAACAGGGCATGCTGAAGCTGTCGAAGTGTTATATGATCCCGATGTAGTTGATTTTGCAACCTTGGTACAAGTCTTTTTTGGATCGCACGATCCAACAACCCCAAACAGACAAGGACCTGACTACGGATCACAGTACCGATCCATTGCGTTTTATACAAATGATCAAGAGAGGGAACTTATTCAAAATTACATTCAAATGCTAGAAGAAGGTCGGTATTTCTCAAAAGAAATAGTTACAGAAATTAAACCTCTTGAGAAATTTTATTATGCTGAAGCCTATCATCAAGATTACGAAAAAAACAATCCAAACAATCCGTACGTACAGAATGTTTCTATACCTAGGTTGCGTAAATTTCAAAAGAAATATCCTGAGCTTTTAAAAGAAAATCATTCCCAACATTGAACTCATACACCTTAAATAATGGAAAACTAAGGGCAGTTTTCTTTAATTATGGTGCACTGATTCATGAATTGTGGGTAAAAGACAAATACGGAAAACCCATAAATGTAATTCAAGGTTTATCTAAACCGGAGGACTACCTCAAAGACAAATGGTATCGTGGAGCAGTAGTGGGAAGGTTTGCTGGAAGACTAGAAAACCCCATTCAAATTGAAGGAAAGAAAGTGTTTCTTGAGGAGGACGAAAAAGGAATTCTTTTGCACAGCGGATCCAAAGGCTGGAGTAAATCCTACTGGGAAGCTCGAACTGAGCAAGACAATAACCTGATTCGTTTTAACTACTTCTGTCCTCAAGGAACTCTTGGCTTTCCTGGAAATGTACAAGCAGAGGTTACTTATTTTTTAGAAGACAATCAGCTGAATATCCATTATCAAGCAACAACAGATGCTCCTACTCACATCAATTTAACCAATCACGCCTATTTCAATTTAAGCGGAGGCAAATCGATACAAACTCACCAACTCACTATTCATGCAGATCAATATTTGGAACTTCAGAATAACGCTATACCAACAGGTAGGAAACTTGATGTAAACCGTACCGATTTAGACTTTAGAAAAGCAAGAAGAATTGGTAATAAAGTCCTAGATGATCATTTCGTGATTAATCCAAAAAACGAAGAAGTCGCTCTTTTATACGATAGCACTACTGGAATTGAAATGAGAACCTACACCAACCAACCTGGAGTAGTAGTTTTTACACCCACTCATTTTGAAGGGATTTGTTTTGAAACTCAAAAATTTTCTAATACACCCAATAGCAATCATTTTCCTTCTACATTGGTAAATCCAGGAGAAGTATATGAACACCGAACTTCTTTTAAATTTAATTTAAAAAACGAAAGCTGAATTTTTTCCAAATTCTGAAAAAGAGCAGACCCAGTAGACTTCCTACTACAGAACCGCAAAGGATATCCAATGGAAAATGCACTCCGATGTACACCCTACTGTAGGCAATAAGTCCAGCAAAAAAAACAAGAACACAAATAAAATTTGGATTTAATGGTTTTAGCAGCTTGCCAAAAAACAGTGCTAGAGCAAAAGAATTTGAAGCGTGACCTGAAAAAAAACTAAAACGTCCACCACAAGTAGGTTTTACCAGTCGGACTAAAGAAGCAATCTCTTGATCATAACAGGGTCGAAGACGGCCTACTTGAACCTTAAATAGATTGGTTAATTGATCCGTACAAAGGATCAGAAAACCTGTAAATAAGAGAAGATAAAGTGCTGTTTTTAGTGACCATTTGTAGGCCAAATAAAGCCAAACCATTAGATAAATCACTACATTTGAGCCTCGGTGTGTCATTAACATCCAAAAGGCATCAAAACCAGATGAGCCTAAACTGTTAAGCCAAAGAAACAATTCTTTATCCCACGCTAAAAGTTGTTCCATAAATCTTATTCTAAGGACTCCATTTCACGATCATAAAAATCAAAAGCGGCTTCAATTAGACCGATGGACTCTTTTTCTAATTCGGCTTGGTCTTCTTTGTCAAATTCCTCCAACCAATGGACCTCATCGTTAGATACGTTCAAAATAAATCTTGGATATTCGGTGTGGACAATAAAAAGAGCGTCTTGAAATGCAGAATTATCAGCAATTAAAAATTTAGGTAGTTCCATATAACGAAATTAAAATTAACTTTTTTGTTAGATAGCGAAATCTTAGAAAAAGAAGCAATGCAGAGGCTGTTAAACCAGAAAATAAACCGATCCAAATACCCAAAGCACCCAATTCTGTATGTAAACCTAAATAATAGGAGATTGGAAAACCAAATACACCATAAGCAAAAAAGGTAATCCCTGCAGGTAAATTTACATCCTGAAGACCGCGAAGGGCGCCTAAAACAACTGCTTGAAGTCCGTCAGAAATTTGAAAAAATGCGGAAACTATCAGTAAGGAAGAGGCTAGTGTGACGACCTCTATCACGTCAGAATACTGTAACGGGTTATTGCCGTCAAGATATAACCAAGGAAGATATTGATTGGTGAGAAGAAAAACAGTACAGAAAACAATATCAAAAAGAAAAATTAACAAGAAGATGGAATAAGCAATACGCTTTAAAGAAACAAAATCTCCTTTTCCTTTTTGATTGCCAACACGAATCATAGCTGTAACACCAAGCCCCATGGCAAACATAAACGTCATGGAAGAAAGGTTAAGAGCAATTTGGTTAGCCGCTTGTGGGTTTTTGCCTAAAAATCCTGACAGCCATATGGCAGCCGTAAAAAAGATAACTTCAAAAAACATTTGTAATGCTGAGGGAAAACCCAGATTCATTATTTTTCTAAATAAGGTCCAATCTAGAGATTTAAAGTTGATGTTACTGACATATGCCCTAAAGCGGTGATTAAAACGAACATATAAGGACAAAAACACCAGCATAAAACAACGAGACACTAAAGTACCAATTGCTGCACCTTCAACTCCCATTTTTGGAAAATTCCAAAAACCAAAAATCAACACATAATTCAATGCTACATTGATGAGGTTCCCAAGAAGAGTAGCGTACATTGCCGGACGAGTATGTGTTAAGCCCTCCGAAAATTGTTTGAATCCTTGAAAACAAATGAGTGGAATTAAAGAAATAGCAACCCACTTTAAATAGGGAAACGCAAAAACAACCACTTCTTCTGGCTGACCCATATGAAACAAAAGGGGCTTGCTGATCAATACTGCCAAGGAAAGAAAAACTCCTAAAAGGGTACATAAAATCAATCCGTGTAAAAATACTTTTTTACCTTGAAGTTCATCTCCTTTTCCGTCTGTTTCAGCAATAAGAGGGGTAATTGCTGTGGAGAAACCAATTCCCAATGACATGGCGACAAAAAAGAAACTATTCCCTAAAGAAACTGCTGCTAGTTCTGCTGTTCCTAGCTGTCCTACCATAATATTATCTACTAATTGTACTAAGATATGACCCAATAAACCAATGATAACTGGGTACGAAAGTTTCCAATTGTATTTAAACTCTTTGGTGTATAACTGCAAGGAGGCGAACATCAACTAACTTAACTTAAAAGCCGTACTGATCAACCAAATAGATTAAACTGGTCATTGCAGCTGCGCCCAATTCCAGTTCTCTCTTGTTAATTGCATCAAAAGTATCGTTAGCTGCATGATGATAATCAAAATAGCGTTGTGAATCTGGACGTAATCCGGACAACACGGTACTTCCATTACGCAATGGACCAATATCAGCTCCACTACCGCCAAGGGAAAATCGATCGGCTAAATAAGGTTTAAAATAGTCCGACCATTGCTCAATCTTCTGAAATTGCTCTGGTGTTGCTTCAAATGAAAAACCTCTTGGTGTAAAACCTCCCGAATCTGATTCAAGAGCAAAAATATGTGTTTCATTTTTTAATTTTGCGTTTTTTGCGTAAGTAGTTCCTCCTCTTAGTCCATTTTCTTCATTCATAAACAAAACAACCCGAATGGTTCTTTTGGGTCTATAATTCAGTTTTTTAAAAAGATTCAGAACTTCCATAGATTGAACAATACCAGCCCCATCGTCATGGGATCCGTCTCCTAAATCCCAAGAGTCTAAATGGCCACCTACGACAATAATTTCCTCGGGATGGGTACTCCCTTTTAGTTCTCCTATTACATTATGAGAGGGAACATCCGGATAATTTTTACAATCCTGTTTTAGATAAAAATAAAGTTCTTTGTTAAGAGAGAGCATTGAACTTAACAGTTGTGCACCGTTTGTACTGATGGCTGCGGCGGGAATCCTCAATTTATTTGGTAAATCTCCATAACGCATATTTCCTGTATGTGGAAAGTCATCCAATCGTAAATTCATCGAACGAACGATAACCCCTACAGCTCCCATTCTGGCTGCTTTTGCTGCTCCCGATGAACGCTGATTCACAGATTGGGAATACGCTTCAAAAGTATTAACTAAATTTGCAGGCATGGCCCTATTAAAAAAAACAAATTTCCCTCGAACCTGATCCTGTCCTAATTCTTCCAATTCCTCAAAACTCTTGACTTCAACGACTTGGGCCCGCAAACCAAATGCAGGAGTAGCTATAGATCCTCCAAGTGCACACACAGGCACATTAATACTCATTCCTGGACCGGTAATAATGCTTGCGTATTCCAATGAACCCCGAACCCATTTGGGAACCATAACATCTTCCAAAACTACACGGTCTAGTTCCAGTTTTTGAAGTTCTCTCTCTCCCCATTCCACAGCGCGTTTAGCATTTAGTGAACCTGAAAGTCTTGCCCCAATTTGATTGGATAGAAAATCCAACCAGTTGTAGGCACTCCCATCGGTTAGTGCAGCGTTGTAGATTTTTTCAATTTGTTTTGTATGTTTTACTTCTTGACCAGCTACAGAATGAAAAAAAGTAAGGATAATAAGAATTTGTATGATCCGATTCATAATATTATTTAGATGCAAATTGTAGGATATTTTCTGCACTTATAGGATTGTCACCCAATATCAATAAGCGTTCTATAACGTTACGTAACTCCCTAATATTTCCTGTCCAAGGATAGTGTTCCAATTTTTCTAATGCTTGTTTTGAAAAACTTTTTCTCTCTAAACCCTGTTCTTTTGCGAGAAGATCAACAAAATGGGACGTTAGTATTGGAATATCTTCTTTGCGTTCCTCTAGTGGGGGTACATGCATAATGATTACTGCTAGTCTGTGATACAAATCTTCACGAAAACGACCTGCTTCAATTTCTTTCTTTAAATCTTTATTTGTTGCTGCTAATACACGAACATCAACTGTTATGTCTTTTTCATTTCCTACACGTTGGATTTTATGTTCTTGAAGAGCTCTTAAAACTTTGGCTTGCGCAGCTAAACTCATATCGGCTATCTCATCCAGAAACAAGGTCCCTTTATTAGCTGTTTCAAATTTCCCCGACCGATCTTTAACAGCAGAAGTAAACGCCCCCTTTACATGGCCAAAAAGCTCACTCTCAATTAGCTCAGAGGGGATGGCGGCACAGTTTACTTCGACAAATTGTTCTGAAGCCCGATTGCTTTGTTGGTGGAGTTGATGAGCAACCAATTCCTTACCAGTACCGTTTTCACCAGTAATGAGTACGCGAGCTTCTGTAGAAGCAACCTTAGCAATCATCTCTTTAATGGAAATTATTACCGGACTCTCTCCTATTATTTCGTATTTCTGGGCTACTTTACGCTTTAGTATCTTGTTTTCAGAACGTAATGACTTATTTTCCAACGCATGCCTTACTGCTGTTAATAGTCTATTTAAATCTGGAGGTTTGGATATGAAATCATAGGCACCTAACTTCATTGCTTCGACAGCAGTTTCAACATTTCCATGCCCTGTTAGCATGATAAAAGGAAGGTTGATCTTTTTTTCAAAAGTAGATTTCAACACTTCAATTCCGTCTTTTTTAGGCATTTTGATGTCACAAAGGACTAAATCAAATCTTTCTTTTTTTATCAAACTCAATCCCTCTTTTCCATCAGTTGCTTCCTGTATTTGATAACTAGGGTTTTCCTCACTTAAAATGCGGACCAGAACTCTTCGAATTGGTTCTTCATCTTCAATAATCAAAATTTTAGTCATTGTAGTGCTTTAGGTGGATTTAAAAAACTAAGTGTGCGCTGAGGGAACGGAATATTAATACCCTCTTTTTGGAAGGACTTGTATATAGCATACCGCAAATCACTTTTCACCACATTTGATTGAAAGCTGCTATCTAAAGCAAAAAAAACTTGAAATTGTAATGCGTTGTCACCAAAATCTTCAAAAATAACAAAGGGTTCAGGATCAGCTAAAACATGATCGTTTTGCTTTACCAAATCCAATAAAATTTGTGTTACCTGATCAACATCACTGTCATAGGCTACTCCCACAGAAACACTTTCTTTTGTAATTACCCCATTTTCCGTCCAATTAAACAAGGTAGAAATCAAAAACTTATGGTTCGGAATAATCAATACTTTATTTTCTCTTGTAACAGCTCTTGTCGTTCGTAATTTGATATTTTCGACCTTTCCTATTTGTCCTTCCACCTCAATAATGTCCCCAACGTGAACCGATTGATCAACAAGTATAAAAATACCTGAGATAATATCTTGAATGAAAGTTTGTAAAGCCAAACCTACACCTACTAAAAGAGCTGCTGATGCTGCAAAAACAGCAGTTAAATTGACCCCAATATTTTGTAAGGTCAAAAGAATCACAATGATGTAGATAAAATAATTAATAAAAGAGAAGACACTTTTAAACTTTATCTTAGCATCAGCAGATAACGTACGATAGATGATTTTTTTAAAAAGTTTAAGTAAAATGGAAGTGATAAAAAAAACCAAAATCACTATGAGTACAGACTTTGGTGTAAAAGTTATGGATTCACCAAAGGTGAATTCATAATTCAAAATATCTCTTATTTTATTAATCACATTCATCTGGGGTAAAGTTAGTATAAAAACAAAACCCACCCTCGATAGAGGATGGGAAAAAATTGCTATGAAAAAGAAAATAGATACTAATAAAGAATATCAGTATCTTTTCAAATATATTACTTTTTTTTAAAAAGCAATTCTTTTAAGCAAACATATCCTTTACTTTTTCAAAAAAGGATTTATCAGATTTTTCTGGATGAGGAATAAAATTAGTGTCTCCCAGCATTTTCTCAAAAAATTGACGCTGCTCTTTGTTTAACATTTTGGGCGTCCAGACATTCACATGAACTAACAAATCACCGTTTCCGTAACTGTTGATACTGGGGAGTCCTTTGCCTCTAAGACGTAGTGTCTTTCCAGATTGTATCCCAGGCTCTAGTTTAATTCTTGCTTTTCCATCCAAAAGAGTCAACTCTTTTGAAACGCCAAGTGCTGCTTCTGAAATACTGATGTACAAGTCAAAATGCAGGTGTTTGCCTTCACGAACAAATTTGTCGTGTGGGAGCTCTTCGATGAGTACTAACAAGTCTCCTGAAATCCCATCAGCAGCAGCTTCGTTTCCTTTACCACCAACTTTTAATTGCATTCCTTCTTCTACACCAGCGGGAATTTTAATAGATACTGTTTCTTCTTTTTTGATCATCCCTTGCGCATCTGCTCCAGCAGGACGGTTCAACAAGGTTTTTCCACTCCCGTTACAACTTGGACAGACAGAAGAAGTTTGCATTCTTCCCAATATAGTATTGGCGATTTTCATCACCTGTCCTTTACCATTACAGGTTGAACAACTTCCGTATTTTACGCCGGGTGCTTGTATTTTTCTAGGAACTTTTATTTTCTTTTCAACACCGTTTGTTATCTCCTCAAGGGTCAGTTTTACACGAATACGCATGTCCGAGCCTTTAGTACGACGTTGGCCGCCACCAAAACCGCCGCCAAAGCCTCCTCCACCAAAAGCACTTCCAAAAATATCACCAAATTGGCTGAAGATATCATCCATATTCATTCCTTGACCAAAGCCTTGTCCTCCCTCAAAAGCAGCATGACCAAACTGATCGTACTTGGAACGTTTTTCTTGATTTCCAAGTACTTCGTATGCTTCTGCAGCTTTTTTAAAATTAGCTTCAGCTATTTTGTCGTCAGGGTTTTTGTCTGGATGAAATTCAATTGCCTTTTTGCGATAGGCTTTTTTTATTTCAGCAGCAGTAGCGTTTTTGGAAACCCCTAATATTTCGTAATAATCTTCTTTCATAATTATTGTCCTACAACTACTTTTGGATAACGAATAATTCGATCACCCAACTGATAGCCAACTTCTATTATATCAATTAATTTACCTTTATCCTTATCATCGGAAGCAGGAATTTGCGTAATCGCCTCGTGCAGTTCTGGATCAAAAATATCCCCAACTTTTACCTCGGTTTGTGTTAGACCATTAGCCTTAAGTACCTCAAAAAATTTATTGTAAATGAGCTTAAAACCCTCTTGATCGACAGTTCCTTGCTCTTTTTCTACTTGTTGGTTAGCTCTATTGAAATCATCCAAAACAGGAATCATCGCACTTATTACTTCTTTGTTGGCAGTTTTGAAAAGTTCTATGCGTTCTTTCGCTGTTCTTTTTTTATAATTTTCAAATTCTGCAAAGAGACGCAAATATTTTTCTTTTTCCTGTTCTAAGGAATGTTTCAGTTCTTCGTTTTGTACTACAGCTTTGGATTTGGTTTCATTTATTTTCTTTTCCTTTTGTGGTGCAGAATTTTTTTTAGAAGCTACTTTTTTTGCCATGTTGTATTGTTTTCAGCATAGTGTTTTACAAAAGTATTGCCACAATTAAAAATTGTCAAATTGTCATCTTTTTGACAGTTTCAATACATTCTCTAATGCCTCTTTGAGATGGGGGTGTTTAAAAGTATAGGATGCTTGAATGACTTTTTGGGCACTTACCCAATGACTATCTAAAACTAAATTACTCATTTCACCCAACAGAAGTTGAATGAGAAATTTAGGTAGAGGTGGTAAAATATGGGGGCGCTTTAGAGCCTTTGCCAATTCATAAATTAACTCATTTTGGCTTACAGGGTTTGGCGAAACGGCATTATAAACACCCTGCCATCCTTCTTTGTAGGCTTTTAGAATTATTCCCACTAAATCTTCAATATGAATCCAGGACTGTCCTTGTTTTCCATTTCCAAAGGCAGCACCTAGACCTAGTAATGTTGGTGTTTTAAGTGATTCGAGCAATCCTCCATTTCGAGACAGGACAAGCCCAATTCGGAGTGTAGCCAAAGAAATACCTAATGAAGAAAAAGAATGGGATTCCTTTTCCCACGCCAAGACGACTTGTTCCATAAATGAATTGGGTCCCACGGCAGTAGTCTCGGTTTGAACTTCCTGATTTTCTGAGGGGTATACGCCAATTGCCGAAGCAGTTATAATCTGCCGAACTTGATGTTGATTCTGTAATTTTTGTAAACTTGAAAACAAAAGTCTTGTGGTATCAACTCTACTGGACAAAATTTGAGCTTTGTATGATTTGGTCCAGCGTTTTGAAATAGATGCTCCTGCAAGATGAATCACACAATCTACACCTTTGAAACAGTCCAAATCAATTTCTTTCGTTTCAGGATCCCAAAAAAAGCCAACGGTATTTTTAATTTGGGTTAACTTAGACCGATTTGTGGTTAAATAATGAATTGAAAATCCTTCTGAAAGAGTTTGCTCAATCAAAGCGGTACCTACAAGACCTGTGGCCCCAGTTATCAGTAATTTCAAAAGTTTAAATTTTTGTAATCCATTGTTTGTCAAAAATAAACATTTAGGGTTTTACAGCCCGTAACATTTCTCTTTTTCCAGGAGGACCGGGCAATCTAGAAACCTGAAAGCCCGCTTCTTCCAATCCCCTTCTCACACTTCCTTTTGCACAATAACTCACCCAAATTCCTCCTGGATTCAAAAGCTTAAAACATTTTTTCATCCATTGAGGCTCCCAAAGCTCAGGCTGTGCATGCGATCCAAAAGCATCGTAATAGATTAAATCAAAAAAAGTATTGGCCTCAAAATCTTCAAAATGGATTTTGTGTTTTATAAATGAAAAGTGCTGAGAAAGTTTTTGAGGAGTCCCCCACTTCAAACAGGAAAAAGTATCAAAATTTATTTTTGGACTTATATCCTTAAAAAAAGAAGTGTATCCCAAAGACTTTAACTGTTCTTCTGTTAATGGGTACGCTTCTAATGAAACGTAATCTACATTTAGTTTTTTCTTTTCTGATTCAAGAAAACTCAGATAACTCATTAGTCCTGTTCCGTAACCCAACTCTAAAACATGACACGGAGATTTAGGATACTGTTTGAACCAATAATTTAAACCCGCCTCTATGTAGACAAAATTGGATTCAGTAATAGCGCCACTTTTAGAATGATAAGTTTCTTTAAGATCATCAATCTTAAAAGTAAAGGAACCATCCTGTGTTTTTATTTTTTCCTTTGAAAACTCCATAATTTAACACCAATCTTAAAGAAATATTCTCATATATGTTACTCTATCAAGTCCTTTTTTTGAGAAAATATTCAGAAGCTAATTTTTTATAATAATTCTCTATTTTAACTAGTTGATTTGATACAAAATAAACTAATTTTACTTAGTAATCTTTGACTCAAGTGATACGCATACAACAAATCCCAAACTCTAAGATCAACGATGTTGATTTTGAAACACTCGCCTTCGGTAAAACCTTTACTGATCACATGTTTATCTGTCACTACAAAGACAATCAGTGGCAAACCCCTGAAATAAAACCCTACCAGCCCTTGACTTTGGATCCTTCCTCTAGTGTTTTTCACTATGGACAAGCTGTTTTTGAAGGAATGAAAGCCTACAAGGATTCCAATGGGGGTACTTGGTTGTTTCGACCAGATGAAAATTACAAACGAATCAACCGTTCAGCCCACAGACTTCAAATACCAGAGTTTCCAAAGGAATATTTTTTTGAAGGACTGAAGAAGCTGTTACAACTAGACAACAAATGGATCCAGCCTGGCCAAGGCAATTCTTTATATATCAGGCCCTTCGTTTTTGCCAGTCAAGCAACCGTTCAGGCCAGCGCTTCAGCAGAATACATCTTTATGATTATTTGCGCTCCTGTTAAAGCCTATTATACTGGAGGAGAAATCAATGTTTTGATTGCAGAAGAATACAGTAGAGCTGCAAATGGCGGTGTGGGCTTTGCGAAAGCTGCTGGAAATTATGCCGCACAGTTTTACCCTACCTCTGAAGCTTTGAAACAAGGATTTCAACAAATCATTTGGACTGATGCGGATCGACATGAATATCTAGAAGAAGCGGGAACAATGAATATTTTTTTTAAAATTAAGGACACACTGGTTACCGCTCCTACAAACGACAGAATACTAGATGGTGTTACTCGAAAGAGTATCATTACAATTGCAAAAAGCCAAGGCATTCCTGTCGAAGAACGTCCCATTAAGGTAAGTGAGCTGATTGAAGCTCAACTAAACGGAAACCTATTAGAGGTCTTTGGAACAGGAACAGCAGTGGTTGTTCTTCCCATCAATAGTTTCTCCTTTAAAGGAGAGACATATCGACTTCCTGAAACTCATGATCTGGCTCACTCCCTCAAGGAAACCCTAGTCGGCATCCAGTACAATACACTAGAAGATCCTTATGGCTGGACCGTTGCTGTTGAATAACTACTCTTTTAAGATTTTTTCAATATTGGGCTTGAAGTAATTTGGCCCTTTTAGAACCTTTCCGTCTTCACGATATATAGGTTTGCCGTCTTCGCCCAATTTACTCATGTTGCTGTTTTGTATTTCATCAAAGATGGCCTCTATTTTATCTTGAAACCCGTGTGCTATAATAGTTCCGCACAAAATATAAAGCATGTCCCCCAAGGCATCCCCAACTTCAATTAGATTATTGGACTTTGCAGCCTCTAAATATTCTTCATTTTCTTCTTTCATCAATTCAAAACGCAATTGGTTAATCGCACTGGGTAGGCTTGCTGTTGGCGTTTCTTCAACTCCTAGACCAAATGCCTTGTGAAACTTCATTACTGCTTGTATGGGTTTTTTAATCATTATTCTTTTCTGTGTTTATGGGTTAATTATTTCTAATTTAGAGAAAATTTTTAGAGATGTTTTCTTTTGGTCAACTCATTTTTGGCACATGTTTCTTCATCGTCTTCGTTGGCATCATAATTTATTCATATCGAAGTGATAAGAAAAAACTACCCCATTATTTTAAAGGGAGCTATAAAGTACTCCTTGGCTTTTTAATTGCTTTTTGTCTTTTAGTTCTTGTTAAATACCTCACTCAAAGATGAAAAATATTTTTTTTGTTTTTTTAGGGGGAGGACTAGGGAGTCTACTGAGATATCTTATGTCAAAATGGATTATTACACCAAAAGGAGCTTTCCCATGGGCCACTTTACTCACCAATTTATTAGGGTGCTTTATTATAGGACTCCTTTTGGGATGGGTTCTAAAAACAAACGAACAACGGTCTGAACTTTATCTTTTATTAGCCATAGGTTTTTGTGGTGGTCTGACTACATTTTCAACCTTTAGCCTTGAAGGACTGTCTCTTCTCAAAACAGGAGATTACTATACCTTTATCTACTACGTTTTAGGTAGTCTCATTGGAGGTATTACTTTGGTAGGCTTTGGTCATTACCTTTTTAACTTAGGAAATTCCTAGTCAACTTTCTTTTTTTTAAATTTTTCTTAAAATAGATTGTTTATTTTATTATACCCCATATATTTTATGGGTTATAATTCATAATATTATATTTTTTAAAATAACACCCCTAATTTTTTAGGGGGTATGTTTTCATAATTATATGTTTGTGCAGAAATAATTATATATAAATATGAATACATTGAAATATTTAATGCTCTGTTGCTCAATTAGCATATTGAGTATTCCAACTAAAATAAAGGCACAAAATTCTGAAAAAGAAAATCCAACTTCTACTTTCAGTTTCAATGGAACGGTAGATACCTATTTGAGAACTAGTTTTAGCGAAGATCCTGTTGCTCCAAATACCTCATTTGCGAATTTGAATGGTTTTGCATTAGGAATGGCCAACTTCATCGTTTCTTATGAGGGAGAAAAATCAGGATTTGTTGCAGATGTTGTTTTTGGACCAAGGGGTACCGACGCCGTTTTTGGATCTGTGGGAAATTCATCAGAAATGGTAAATCAACTTTATGTTTATTACCAAATAGCTGAGGGTGTTACTCTTACACTAGGTAATTTTAATACATTTTTAGGGTATGAGGTGATTTCCCCTGCGGCTAACTTTAATTATTCAACCTCTTATTTGTTTTCGTATGGTCCTTTTTCACATACTGGAATAAAAGCTGACTTTACTCTCTCAGAGAATTTCTCCTTAATGCTAGGAATTTTTAATCAAACCGATCAAACCGAAGCGAACTACGATCGTTACACTGCCTTTGGTGCACAACTGGGTTTTTTTGGTCAGTACCTCAACTTTTTAGGAGGAGAAGGCTATGCGCAAATCGATTTTACAGGTGGTGTTGATATTTCGGATGCTTTCTATTTCGGAGTTAATGCATCCACTGCGGCCTTAGAGGGCAATACTGGATTTTCTGGCATTGCACTCTATCCTCAACTTACCCTAAGCGATACCTTTGCTCTAGGAATGCGAGGGGAATTTTTTGCTGAAACGGATGGATTTGGAGCCTTAGTTGCTGATGGAGATGCAGACAATTTTTCATTGACCCTCACAGGGAGTCTTTCTTCAGGAAATTTTATTTTCAAACCCGAGATAAGAATTGACAGTGCCTCCTCTGAACTTTTTGCCATTTCTCCAACAAAAATGTCCAATAGTTTATCCTCTTTTGTTGTAGCAGCAATCTATTCTTTCTAACAAATGGCAAATAAACGATTAAATTGAAAACAAATCATGACGGTATTAAAATCTGTAATCTTTAATTTAATCGACTAAATAATTAAAACTAAAAAAATGAAAAAAATAGAAGCAATTATCAGAAAATCAAAATTTGACGACGTTAAAACGGCACTTCACAATGTTGAAGTCAACTTTTTCAGTTACTGGGATGTGACTGGTGTAGGAAATGAAAAAGAAGGACATGTCTATCGAGGTATCAGCTACAGCACTTCAGAAATCCAACGTCGCTATTTATCCATAGTTGTCAATGACGAATTTGTTCAACCAACTGTGGATGCTATATTACAATCTGCTGCTACAGAAAAAGTAGGAGATGGAAAAATATTCATAACACCCGTTGAAGAAGCTTACCGTATAAGGACTGGCGAGAAAGGCGGGAAATCACTCAATTAAACACAAAATCAAAAACTATATTTATGGAAAGTACCGCGCTTTTTACCGCAAACAATGTATGGATGATGATCTGTACTGCACTTGTATTTTTTATGCACCTTGGGTTTTCATTTTTAGAAATTGGACTAACACGACAAAAAAATACTGTTAACATATTATTTAAAAATTTCTTTGTAATCACTGCAGGGCTTCTTCTCTATGCCTTAGGAGGTTTTAATTTGATGTATCCAGGTTTTGAAGAAGGGGCTACAGGGATTTTGAAGTTCGCAGGATTTGGAATTGCCGCTCCAGAAGGAGGAATGACCATCGACTATGCCTCTGGAGGCTATACTTGGTGGACTGATTTTTTATTCCAGGGAATGTTTGCAGCAACAGCAGCCACTATTGTTTCAGGAGCCGTTGCTGAGCGCATAAAACTGAATAGTTTCATGTTGTTTTCCATAGTATACGTAGGTCTTGTTTATCCAATTGTAGGTTCTTGGAAATGGGGTGGTGGATTTTTAGATCAGTGGGGTTTTTATGATTTTGCAGGTTCTACCTTGGTACATTCCGTTGGTGGTTGGGCTGCCTTAGTAGCTGTTTATTTATTAGGCCCTAGGATAGGTAAATTCAATATTAACGGTAAACCAAATGCTATCCCCGGACACAACATTCCTTTGGCTGCTGCGGGAGTACTGATATTGTGGTTGGGTTGGTTTGGGTTTAACGGGGGTTCGGTCTTATCTGCAGACCCTGAATTGACATCACTTACTCTAGTAACAACCTGCCTAGCAGCAGCAGCAGGTGGAGTATCCTCTTCTATTGTATCAACGATGCTTTATAAAAATTATGATCTTACTATGTTCATGAATGGCGTTCTTGGAGGACTCGTTGGGATTACAGCTGGCGCAGATCAAATGGGTCCTACAGACGCTTTACTAATTGGAACAATTGCAGGTATTATCATTGTTTTTGGTGTTGCATTTGTTGACAAAATAAAACTTGATGATCCCGTAGGTGCCATTGCTGTACATCTTATTTGTGGTATTTGGGGTACACTAGCTGTTGGAATTTTCGGAGCTATGGCTAGTTTTGATCAGTTCATCATCCAGTTAATAGGCGTTGGTATAATCGGTGCGTTCTCAAGTAGCAGTGCTTTTTTAATCTTAATAACAATTAAAAAAACGCTGGGTCTACGGGTTGATAAAGAAGAAGAATTGAAAGGCCTTGATCTTGCAGAACACGGTATGGATGCCTATGCTGACTTCAGACTCAACCAACATTAATAAAGTTATGCTTAGAATCAATTTTTATTAATTGTAATTTAAAACCTCCCATTGACTAGGGAGGTTTTTTTTCTATATTAGAGAAAAAATAAATCGTGCGTACATTACTTTCTCTTCTGTTTTTAGTCTTCACTTTAATCTCTAATGCTCAAAACAGCAGCCCCGCTGAAGGTCCTTTTAACCAGTTAATCATTCGGGGAGCAACCCTTATAAACGGCAATGGCGCCCCCCCTATAGGCCCTGTTGATATCACCGTTGAAAACGACAAAATAACAGCTATAGATGTAGTGGGATACCCCGGTGTACCTATTAATGATGATAAAAGACCCAAACTTAAAAATGGAGGCAAAGAAATCAATGCAAACGGAATGTTTGTTTTACCTGGTTTTATTGATATGCACGGCCATATTGGTGGTAACGCTCAAGGAGCGGATTGGGACTATGTCTTTAGATTGTGGCTGGCTCATGGGGTTACTACAGTGAGAGAACCCAGTGGAAGGGGTGTCAACTATGCTACGGACTTAAAAAGAAAAAGTGAAAAAAATGAGATAATTGCCCCTCGTATACTTGCCTATACCGGCTTTGGACAGGGCAGTAAAAAACCCATCAGCACAGCAGAACAGGCAAGAGAGTGGGTGCGGCAAAACGCTAAAAATGGTGCAGATGGAATTAAGTTTTTTGGCGCAGAACCCGAAATTATGAAAGCTGCATTAGACGAAAACAATAAATTGGGGTTGCGATCAGCTTGCCACCACGCACAACTTAGCGTAGCGCGATGGAATGTCCTGCACTCTGCACGAGCAGGTTTGACAACAATGGAACATTGGTATGGTCTTCCCGAAGCGCTTTTTGATGATCGAACGGTACAAGACTATCCTTTAGATTACAATTATCAGAACGAACAACACCGCTTTGGCGAAGCTGGAAAACTGTGGAAACAAGCAGCTGCTCCCTATTCAAATCATTGGAATGAAGTAATGAACGAGTTGATAGATCTTGATTTTACTCTCGTTCCCACATTCAATATTTATGAAGCAAGTAGAGACTTACACCGTGCTCGAAGAGCGGAATGGCACGAAGACTACACCTTACCCTCTTTGTGGCGTTTCTATCAGCCGAGTAAAATTTCTCATGGATCCTATTGGCATTTTTGGGGCACTGAAGAAGAAGTGGCTTGGAAAGAAAATTTTAAGCTGTGGATGACTTTTGTGAACGAATATAAAAACCGTGGTGGGCGGGTAACCACAGGTTCTGATTCTGGATTTATATTCCAGTTGTATGGATTTGCTTACATACGTGAAATGGAAATGCTTCGTGAAGCAGGTTTTCATCCACTTGAGGTGATTCGTGCTGCAACATTAAACGGAGCCGAAGCCCTAGGAATAGGTAATGAGACAGGTTCTATAGAGATCGGAAAGAGTGCCGACTTGGTCATCGTAGAAGAAAACCCACTACAGAATTTAAAGGTACTCTACGGCACCGGTGCGATAAAACTTACCGAAGACAATAAAGTAGTTCGAGTTGGAGGAGTAAAACATACCATCCGACAAGGTGTGGTCTATGATTCTAAAAAATTGCTTTCTGAAGTAAAAGAAATTGTAGATCGTGCAAAAAAAGAGGAAGGGTTTAATCTTATTCAACCAGGAAATTAAAAATCCGACCCTGGGCTTAGTCTTGGTCTCGAAGCAAAAAGGAAAGTAAACTGGTATTGAATGCTTCGGGTTGGTCTATATTTACAACATGACCCGAGTCCGAAAGAGTAATGAGTGATGAGGCTGCATGCTTCTTAACGATTTTCTTTACATAAGGTAAAAACATGTAGTCTTGTTTTCCCATGATGTAGAGCACAGGGGTTGTTGCTTGATATCTCCTTATCTTATTCAATAAAGGAAGAATTTTATCGGTTAGCTTATACCATCGTTTAAATTCATTCTGTGAAATTTGTTTTGCCTCTCTTATAAATAAGGTACGCGACTTTCTGTGATTTCTATAGGGCATAATTACATAGGCGAAAAAGGTGTAAATCCATATAAAAGGGAGAACACTCTGTGTCAATTTACCTAAAAGCATCAACACTCTAGATTGTAGGTTTAAATTCAAGATAGCACCACCCAAACCAATTTTTTCTACTCTGTCTTTGTGTTTGAAAAGCATTTTTTGAATTAAAATACTGCCCAACGAGATTCCGACAAAATGAGACTTTTTAATTTTGTTTTGATTTAAAACATCCACCAGATCACCTATAATTTCATCAAAACTATAAACAGTACCCTCCGGAGCAGGAGCTGACTTTCCATGACCCCTGAGATCAATTAGTAATACATTGAAATAACTTTTAAAAAAGCGGACTTGATTAAACCAAATTGAAGAACTCCCCCCCGCACCATGAATAAAGGTTACCCATTTATTGGAATGATTAGTTGCAGGATAAATTGTGTGATACAGCATTATACGAGCCCTGCTATTTCTAAATAAGACTTCATTTCTGTTTGCATTTTTTGCGCTTCGGCTGCTGCTGCATTTGCAAAATCCTCTTTTTGAGAAGCGTAGATAATTCCTCTAGAAGAATTAACCAATAGTCCACAATGAGAATTCATCCCATTTTTAGACACTTCTGCAAGACTCCCCCCCTGAGCTCCTACCCCGGGCACTAACAAAAAAGAATCAGGAACGATCTTACGTATTGATTGCAAAGACTCAGCTTTAGTTGCCCCTACGACATACATCAGTCGTTCAGCACCTTGCCAGCTTTTACTGATCTGTAATACTTTTTGATATAATAAAAGTCCTTGTTCTTTTGTAAATTGAAAGTCTTTAGCACCTTCATTAGATGTCAAGGCCAAGAGAATTGCATTTTTGTCTTGATAAGCGAGGAAGGGCTCTACTGCATCTTTTCCCATATAAGGGGCCACGGTGACGGCATCTACTCCATAAGTTTCAAAGAAGGCTTTTGCATACCCATTGGCCGTATTACCTATATCTCCCCTTTTGGCATCAGCTATAGTAAAATGATTCGGATACTGTTTATTAAGATACCGCATAACCTTTTCAAAAGACTTCCAACCTTGCACACCATAGGTTTCAAAAAAGGCAAGATTAGGTTTAAAAGCTACGGCATATCGGTGGGTAGCGTCAATAATGGATTTTGCAAAAGAAAAAAGAGGGTCTTCTGTTTTAAGAAGGTGGGGAGGAATTTTTTCCAGATCGATATCCAAGCCTACACACAGGTAGGAGGCCTTAGCTTTTATTTGTTTAAACAAAGCGCTGTTGGTCATATTACTTCTCCTGCCTCTTTAAGTTTTTCTGTATTTTGATACAACTGAAGTTCATCAATTAGTTTTTGAATGTCTCCATTTACAAAATTGGGTAAGTCGTAGAGCGTTACTCCAATTCGATGATCGGTAATTCTACCCTGAGGGTAGTTATACGTTCTAATTTTTGCTGAGCGATCTCCAGAGGAAACCAATGAACTTCTTTTTTCAGCATCGGAAGCGAGTTTTTTTGAAAGTTCTAGTTCATATAATCTTGATCGCAACACTTTAAGTGCTTTATCTTTGTTCTTATGCTGAGATTTTTGATCTTGACATTGGGCTACAATACCCGTAGGTTCGTGAGTTAAACGAACTGCGGAATAGGTCGTGTTGACGGACTGTCCACCAGGACCAGAAGAACAGAAATAATCAATCCGTACTTCATTCATATCAATCTCTACATCAAACTCTTCTGCTTCTGGTAAAACCATTACTGTGGCTGCAGAGGTATGGACTCTTCCCTGTGTTTCGGTTTGAGGTACACGTTGTACCCTATGAACACCAGACTCGTATTTCAATGTACCGTAAACTTCTTCACCAGAAACTTCAAAAATAACTTCCTTAAAACCTCCTGCCGTTCCTTCACTTGCATCTACAAAGCTTATGTTCCAATTTTTAGATTGACAAAATTTTGTATACATACGATACAAATCCCCTGCAAAAATACTGGCCTCATCGCCTCCAGTTCCAGCACGTATTTCAACAACGACATTTTTGGCATCCTCAGGATCTTTTGGAATGAGAAGAAATTTAATTTCTTCCTCAAGAATTGGGAGATGCTCTTTTGCACTTTCGAATTCCATTTTTGCCATAGCGATCATCTCTTCATCCGATTCCTCTTTAAGTAAAAGCTCAGCTTCTTCTAAATTTGAAAGTACCGTCTTATACGCTTTGATCTTCTCCATCATGAGAGACAAATCTTTGTATTCTCTATTGAGCTGAATGTATCTTTTTTGATCTGAAATTACATCGGGTTGAATGATCAGATCAGAAACCTCGTCAAAACGTTGCTGTACTATTTGCAGTTTTTCTAACATAGAATGACAAATTTACGAATTGTAAAACTAATTTAAATGTGTTTCTTTTTAAATCGGTTTGCATTTAGTTGTTTAGTGACAAAAGCGATGTCTATCTATGAAAATCAATTTACACCAAACTTTAAAGAGTTTAGAAGCGTCTTTTTTTGTGCGTTTTAAGAATATATAAATGTTTCTGAAGGGGTCTTTAAAGTTAATTTTTTTTCTTCCGAATCCTCTACTCTACCTATAATCTTTGCTTCAACATTAAAGGAAGAAGACACCTCAATAATTTGATTTGCTACTGATGGATCTACGTAAAGTTCCATCCTGTGTCCCATGTTGAAAACCTGATACATTTCTCTCAAAGAGGTGCCTGATTCCTTTTGAATAAGTTCAAAAAGAGGGGGCACTTCAAAAAGAGCATCTTTAATGATGTGTAACTTTTCGATAAAATGAAGTATTTTAGTTTGTGCACCGCCACTACAGTGCACCATTCCGTGTATCGATTTTCTTCCTGTTTGTTCAAACACTTTTTGAATTATAGGGGCATACGTTCTGGTAGGTGATAGTACCAGCTTGCCTACATTAAGGGGTACCCCCTCTAAAATTTCTATTAGGGAACGTGTTCCCGAATAACACAACTCATGAGGAATATTTGGATCAAAACTCTCTGGATATTTTATTGCCAGGTCTTTTGAAAAAACATCATGGCGTGCTGAGGTGAGACCATTACTCCCCATACCCCCATTGTATTCCTTTTCATAAGTGGCCAAACCAGAGGAAGACAATCCCACTATAACATCTCCTGCTTTTATGTTTGCATTATCGATCACATCTGTTTTAGGAATTCTAGCTGTAACAGTAGAATCTACTATTATTGTTCTTACCAAATCTCCCACATCTGCTGTTTCTCCACCGGTACTAAAAATAGTTACTCCCCATTGTTTCAACTCTTCAATCAGCTCTTCTGTACCTTCAATTATGGCTGCTATAACTTCTCCTGGAATATGGTTTTTATTTCTTCCAATAGTTGACGACAGTAAAATGTTTTGTGTGACACCAACACACAACAAATCATCTATATTCATGATGAGTGCATCTTGAGCAATCCCCTTCCATACCGACACATCGCCGGTTTCTTTCCAGTACATATATGCCAAAGCCGATTTTGTCCCGGCACCATCAGCATGCATGACTAGGGCGTATTCTTCATTTGAGGTTAAATAATCTGGAATAATTTTGCAAAAAGCCTTAGGATATAAGCCTTTATCTATTTTTCTAATAGCATTGTGAACGTCTTCTTTTTGAGCAGAGACACCGCGTTGCGTATAACGATCGGACATGAATGTACTTTGTGTAAAAATACTGTTTTTGTGTTGATTTTTGTAAATAGTAGCTTTCGAATTATCAACGGATAAACAACAATTCCCTATACTTTGCCAAAGGCCAGATGTCATCGTCTACTATGAGTTCTAATTCATCACAATAGTGACGAATAGAAGCCAAATAAGGAGTTACTTTTGAAGCATAAGCAATAGCCTTTTTTTCTTGGTCGTTAATTTGATTTGCTTTTTTCCGTTCTCCCTTCATTTGTGAGACTTCAATGGATATTTTTTCGATGTAGTTTTGGGTTTTTTCCAGTAGCACCAACTGCTCCTTTGCCTTGGTTTTAAATTCTGCTCCAAAAACATCCTTTTGAGCTTTTATATTTTCTAATAGTATGTTTTGATAAAGAATTGCAGTAGGTACGATGTGGTTTAGAGCCATATCTCCTAATGTACGAGATTCAATTTGAATTTCAGAAACATAGGCTTGGTAGGCTACCTGATTGCGAGCTTCTAATTCATTTAAATTAAATATATCAAGGGTTTCAAATAATTGAACCGTGGCAGCCGTTGTGTAAGCATGAATTCCTTGAGGAGTAGATTTGACAGCATTAGCAGCTCCGTTCTTTTTTAATTTGGTAACATCTTCAGACAAAAAGTCTTTAATTTCAAGAATAGTTTCTCTCAAGACATTAAAAATTGCATCGTCTTTTTTCATGTCTTTTGTGTCAATCAAGTCATCCACATCATTTTTAAACTCAAACAATTGTTCTGCCACTATTGCACCAAAAACAGTAGTAGATTTAGCACAATTTGCTTTTGAACCTACAGAGCGAAACTCGAATTTATTACCCGTAAATGCAAATGGGGAAGTTCTGTCGCTGTCCGTATTATCTAAAAGAATTTCTGGAATTTTTCCAATTACATTGAGCTTTAAATCTGTTTTTTCTTGGGGAGAGAGTTTTCCTTTGGAAACCTTTTCTAGGTCTTCCAAAACTTGCGACAAATGTTTTCCTATAAAAATAGAAAGAATGTTCTCTGGTGCTTCCTCAAGCCCTAACCTTAAATCATTACTACCAGAAACAGTGGAGGCTCTCAATAGTGCTTCATGCTTCAAAACAGCCGCGATTGTATTTACAAAAAAGGAAAGAAATTGCAAGTTACCCATTGGTGTTTTGCTGGGACTATAAAGATTTATTCCTGTATTAGTCAATAATGACCAATTGCAGTGTTTTCCAGATCCATTTAAATACTGAAAAGGCTTTTCGTGAAGTAATACTAATAAATGATGTTTATATGCCACTTTATCCAAAACATCCATCAAAAGCGAATTGTGATCAACGGCCAAATTGGCTTCCTCAAATACAGAAGCAATTTCATACTGGCTGGGTGCCACTTCATTGTGTCTTGTTTTGATAGGAATCCCTAAAAGTTTACTTTCATTTTCTATTTCGTTCAAAAACAAACTTATTCTAGAGGGTATTGATCCAAAATAGTGATCACTGAACTGTTGCCCTTTGGAAGGAGCATGCCCCAAAAGAGTCCTTCCAGTCAGTAACAAGTCTGGGCGGGTTTGTGCCAAGGCCCTGTCAATTAGAAAAAACTCCTGTTCCCAACCCAAGGTTACATTAACATCAGTCACGTTTTTATCAAAATAGCGACACAGCTCTGTCGCTGCATGGTTAAGGTTTCGAAGCGATTTTAAAAGGGGGCTTTTGTAGTCTAATGAAATCCCTTCATAAGACACAAAAGTAGTAGGAATACATAAGGTAGAACCATATAGAAAAGCAGGTGAGGATGGATCCCAAGTAGAATATCCTCTTGCTTCAAATGTGTTTCTGATGCCATTATTTGATATATTGGGAAAATCAGGTATTTTTTGAATCAGCTGCGCTCCTTCAAATTGCTCGATTAAAACCCCATCTGAAGTAACTTTATGGAAGGATTCATGCTTTTCAGCAGTTGAGCCCGTTAGGGCTTGAAACCAATGAGTATAATGTGTAGCGCCATGGGAAATGGCCCAGACTTTCATAGCAGCAGCAATCTGATCTGCTAAAGCAGGAGAAATTGGAGCTTGTTTTTTGATGGATTGCTCCATTTGTTCAAATGCTTTTTCACTCAAAAATTTTTGAAGTTTTGATGCATTGAAAACGTTTTGTGCAAATTCCCCAGACTCTTTTATTGAGGGAGATGGATTGGTTTGACTTGTAATGAATGAACTCAGGATTGTTTTTCGGAGCGTTTTCATAAAAGAACACGATTTTTTATTGATATCAAAGATACATGTTTTGAAGATTCTTAGTTCAATATTGCTTAAAATGATAAAAATTAAATTTATACCCCAAAAAAGTAGGGGGTTAATAAAAATTAAATATTGTTAATTTCTTTACCACATCATGTTATGAGGGGGTTGTCGAAATACACTATTTTTGGTCAAAATATTTAAAAATGAGTAAAGCAAAACTAGAATACATTTGGTTAGATGGCTATAAGCCCACCTCCAACTTAAGAAGTAAAACTAAAATTGTAACTGATTTTAAAGGAACATTAGACGATTGTCCTATGTGGTCATTTGACGGATCTTCTACAAGACAGGCTGAGGGAAATTCTTCAGATTGTTTGTTGAAACCTGTAGCACTCTATGAAGATCCAGATCGTAAAAACGGTTGGTTGGTAATGACTGAGGTTTTAAATGCAGATGGTACACCTCATGAATCAAATGGAAGAGCTACAATAGACGATGACGACGATGACTTTTGGTTTGGTTTTGAACAAGAATATTTTTTATGGGATCCCGAAACTAATTTACCTTTAGGCTTTCCGAGAGATCAAACGCCTCAAGGCCAGTTTTATTGCTCTGTTGGAGCTAAGAATGCCTTTGGACGTGAAATGATTGAAGAACATCTTGATCAGTGTTTGGAAGCGGGGATCAATGTAGAAGGGATTAATGCTGAAGTTGCTTCTGGTCAATGGGAATACCAGTGTTTCGCTAAAGGTGCAAAAAATGCAGGAGATGAAATGTGGGTTTCTCGATATCTATTGGAACGCCTTGGAGAGAAGTATGGACTTTCTATTGACTGGCATCCCAAACCCCTAGGTGATACAGATTGGAACGGATCTGGTATGCATGCAAACTTCTCCAACGAAACCCTCAGAACTTGTGGCTCTAAAGAAACCTATGAGAAAATCTGTGAAGCATTTCGTCCCGTTGTCAAAGAACACATCGAAGTATACGGAGCGCATAACGAACAGCGTCTGACTGGAAAACACGAAACGCAATCCATCAACGAGTTCAGTTATGGGGTATCGGATCGTGGTGCCTCTATTCGTATCCCAATTCTTACCGTAGAAAAAGGATGGAAAGGATGGTTAGAAGATAGAAGGCCCGCTTCTAACGGTGATCCTTACAAAATTGCTTCTCGCATCATCAAAACAGTAAAGTCTGCTATAGTATAGACTTAATTTCACTCAAATACAAAATACCTCAGTTCGTGCTGGGGTATTTTTTTATAAAAATATTTTTAAGATAAATAGGAAGTAAACAACCAATAAAAGAGCGCCTGAACGTCTATCCAGCTCCCTCTTTTTTGGAAGCAAAACCAGTGGAAGCAAAACAAATGTGATACCCAACATCCAAAAAAAATCTTTGTTAATTAATTCTGGATCAATCGGCCCAATTGGAGTAATTAAAGATGTAATACCCATCACAGCAAGGATGTTAAACATATTGGACCCTATTAAATTTCCGAGTGAAATACCTTTCTCCTTATTTATGACTGCTATAATCGAAGCGGAAAGCTCAGGAATACTGGTTCCCAAGGATACCACAGAAATACTGATAACTCGCTCTGATACTCCTATCGCAGTTGCAAGATCTACTGCTCCTTTTATTAAAACTTCTGAGCCCAACCACAAGCAAAACCCGCCAACTAAAAAAAGGTTGAGTATTTTAATCGTGGAAATAGAGGTTGAAGAATCGATATCGTTTTCCAGCAATTCCTTTTTCTGAAAAAAAAACAAAATCACTAAGAAAACCATTAATAAAACCAACAATAAACCACCCTCCCACCGACTTAATACACCGTCTTGTAAAATAAAGAAATAAAACAAAAGGCTTGAGCCGAATAGAAAAGGCCAATCCATCTTATAAAAAGCGCCGGGAACAGATATTGGTGTAATGAGTAATACTACACCCAAAACAAAAGCTAGGTTAGCCACATTAGAGCCAACAATATTTCCCAAAGCCAAATTGGAATACCCATCCAAAGCAGCATTAACACTAACGATCAATTCTGGCGCTGATGTTGCAAAAGAGACCACAGTCATTCCAATAACAATCTTTGGAATATTCAATTTTAAAGACATGGCGATAGCAGATTCCAAGAGCCAATCCCCCCCCTTTATCAACAAAATTAACCCAATGACAATCGCTAAATAATCCATCTTAATAGTATGCAAGTTACAGCGAAGTTTTAGGATTCTTAGCTTTTTCTATCAGAAAAAGCCACTAAATTTCACTTTTGTAAAAGTAGAATTTCCCTATATTTGCATCCAATTTATAGGCCTCGTAGCATAACTGAATAGTGCACTTGATTACGGCTCAAGAGGTTGCAGGTTTGAATCCTGCCGAGGTCACAAATTTAGAAAGGGATTGCAGCAATGTGGTTCCTTTTTTGTTTTCTCACTTGCACACTATTTACACACAAGTCTTATCTAAGAATAACAAACCTTAGGATCATTTACAAAATCTCAATTGTTTTTGTACAAAAATCTTAAGTTAAGGCAATGCTATCAATGAGTTAGAAAGGATTTGAATTGTATTCATGTTTTTGTAATTTAGAATAAATGTGATGCTTTTCGAAGAGAAATAAAATAGTTACAACACGTTGTTATTAAATTTATACACTATTAAAATATTGCTATATTTAGTTATTAGTTTCGATTAAAGATGAACGTATTGCTTTTTATTTTTCTAGCTATCAATCAAATAGGTGGTGACACAAAACCTATAATTAGCATTGAAAACGACACCATAAAAGTATTTAATGAAGACCTGAGTTTAAAAAACTATTATGTTATTTCGAATGAAAATAATGTGCCCATCGGAAAATTTGATTTTAAATTTTTAAAAGATAGCATCTATTTTCTAGGAGGGATTAGTGGGGATATTTATACCCTTAAAAACAAAAGTCTGAAACGCGTTGATCAAACTCCAGACCATCGTCTCAATATTACTTCTAGTATTTACATACACAATGATACACTTTTTAAATACGGAGGCTATGGCTATTGGAGTCAGCGTAATTTTAATATCTATTTCGATTTTGAATCCAAGGAATGGCAGGTTTACAAGACCTCAAAAAACAGTTATATCCCAGAAGGTTCTTTTTTTGGTTTGCATTTAAAAACCAGTCAAGGCGTCTATTTTTTTGGAGGTAAAAAAGTAAATGAGACCAATAGAATCATACAACATATCAACAAAGATGTTTTGTTTTTTGATTTTCAATCTAAAGCGTTTAATTATTTAGGAAAAAGCAATTTAGACTTTAATTCTGATCATTATCTTATACATGATGATCAACACATCTATCTCGTTAAAGAGGATATTCTCTATCAAATCAGTCCAAAACAGAACCTCATTCAAACCTATAATTATCCAAATCGTCTATGGAACCTTTCTAAAAATAAGCGCTTTAATGTTTTTTCAAATGGTCATTATTTTATTAGAGTATATGATTTATCCCTTAAAAGAGACAAATTTATTCGAATGAATAAAGAGGAACTTCTTAAAAGTCCATTAAATTCAATTGCTCTCTACGAGAAAGAATACAGCATAATTCCTATTCTTTATGGTCTGGTAGTGGCATTAGTTGGATTGATTTGCTTTTTTTTAATTAATAATGTAGTTAAGAAAAACCGTATCATACTAAAAAAAGACAGCATCATCTTTAAAAGAACTAATTATCCTCTTGAGCCGATGGAAGTAGAAATCTTGTTAATCCTGATTCGCTTTAAAAAAATCACTACAAAACAGGTGCTGAATGTGGTTGAAAACAAGAATTTTACATATGTGCACAATACTAGAATCAAGGACAAAATAATGAAGGAACTGAACATCAAACTAAAAACGATTTTGAATCTTGAAAACTTACCTATAAGAGAAATACGTTTATCAGAAGACAGAAGAATTAAAGTATTCGAATTAGAAACCTCCGCCCTCAAATTTTTTAATCGAATAAAAGTGTTTCGATAACGCTCTATAAAAACTGCCCTGTATTTTTCTTACTACCTTGGAGTAAATGAATCATTAATCACTTTACCATCAAAAAGAGAAGCGCTATCTTTCAAAAAAATTGAGTAAAAAAGAATGGAAATAGGAGTAGATAGTTTTGCTGCAGTTGACATAAGCAAAGGAAGTCCCTCGCCAGAAAAAAGGGTTCAAGCAATTACTGATTTAATAGACCGAATTGTTTTTGCAGACGAAGTAGGTTTGGATTTTTTTGGTATAGGAGAGCACCACAGAGAGGAATTTTTAGACTCCGCTCCCCATATGATTTTGGCAGCAGCTGCAGCCCGAACTAAACAAATCCGATTGGGAAGTGCTGTTGCCGTTTTGAGTGCTGCTGACCCTGTTCGTGTTTTTCAAAATTACTCCACCTTAGACCTTATCAGTAATGGTAGAGCAGAATTGGTTGTTGGTAGAGGATCCTTTTCTGAATCGTTTCCTTTATTTGGCTTACAATTTGAAGATTACGATGCGCTGTTTAAGGAAAAATTGGAACTGCTTTTACAAATTAGAAAAAATGAAATTGTAAACTGGTCGGGCTCCTTTAGAGCACCTCTACATCAACAACTCATTACACCAAGACCATTGCAGACTAAAATACCCGTATGGCTAGGTGTAGGTGGTACTCCTGCCTCCTTTGCAAGAGCAGGAAGCCTCGGTTTACCCTTAATGGTTGCAATTATCGGAGGGGAGACACATCGATTTAAACCTCTAATTGATTTGTATCGAAAAGCGGGAAAAGAAGCCGGTTTTGCTCCAGAAGACCTCAAAGTTGGAATTCATTCTTTAGGCTATGTGGCCGAAACCAAAGATCAGGCAATTGAGGAGTATTTCCCTGGCTATGCATATAATTTTACAAGAATAGGAAAAGAAAGGGGATGGCCCCCAGTTACTTTTGAACGGTTTATTGGACAAATTGGAAGAACCGGGGCATTATTGGTAGGTAATCCCGAAGAAGTTGCAGAAAAAATCTTGGGACATAGTGCGGCTTTAGGTGGAATCCAAAGGCTTACTTTTCAATTAGATAATGCTAATCTTACCCACAAACAACTTAAAAAAACCATGCAAATTATTGGTCAAAAGGTAAAACCTATTATAAATCAAGACGAACTCTAAGCTACTGAAGCTTTACTTTCTTATTTTGTCTAAGCTATGATCTAGAAATCTCTATAGTTCCCACTTAAAAACAAATTCGCCTCATCTTCTTCAAATCGAGCGTTTGCATTGTCCCAATGCAAGGTCTTATTTGGAAATCGACCGGCTATTACACCCAAAAGTATGGTCTCAGTAAGTCGAGAGGCATAAGAGAAAGGTGCCGAAACTTGATCTTTTCCTAAACAAGCATCTACAAATTGATGATAGTGTTTAGGTGCATCTCTTTCATAATCGTTTTCTGTGTTACCGAGTGCGTCATTTGGGTCGTATTTTTTGATGTCTATTTCTTGATATTCACCATCAACTATGTGTCGTGGGCGTTCCATAAAGTGAGGTAATAATAAGCGTCCTTTTTCACCGATAAACATCGCGCCCTGCAAAGGTAGCTTGTCTTTATTAGGTAATTTTAAATCCTTGTGTTTTGCTGGAGCTCCTGGTCCATCAGACCAAATCCAGGTTAATGTATCTGCTGTGAATTCAGTTCCAGGAAAAATATAAGTAACATTATTATTCTCTGGAAATCCGTATCCATTTGGCTTTCTACATTTATTTTTAATTGTAAGGGGTACATCCAATGCAAGTGCATTGTAGGGCGTATCAAAAATGTGAACTCCCATATCTCCCAAAGTTCCACAACCATAATCGACCAACTTACGCCAGTTTCCAGGATGGTAATAGGTTGTTTTAAAGGGACGTTCCGGAGACGTTCCAAGCCACAAATTCCAATCAAGGTTTTCTGGAATAGGGTCTTTTCCTTGTGGAGCAGGTCCATCATAACCCCAATTCTTTGGTGACCAGGCACGAACCGTATGCACTTTTCCTATAATTCCTGACTGAATCAGTACTGTGGCTAATTTATAATCATAAAAAGAATGTACTTGAATTCCCATTTGAGTAATCAAATTCTTTTCTTCCGCTATTTTTCTCATGGCTCTAGCTTCTGAAACAAAATGTGTTAAAGGTTTTTGACAATAAACAGGTTTGTTCATTTCCATTGCCATTAGGGAGGCTGGTGCGTGCGTGTGATCTGGAGTAGATACTACTACGGCATCAATCTCAGATGCTAGTTCGCTCAGCATTTCTCTGTAGTCCTTAAAAACTTTTGCATTTGGATATAGCTTGTGTGCGGCTTCAAGATTTGTAGTATCTACATCACACAAGGCAACTACATCTACTGATTGATGTGATGCAATAGAGCGCAAGTCTGCGGCTCCCATCCCCCCCACTCCAATATGAGCAGTACGCAAGCGATTTGTTTTTGAACGAAAAGCCCATGCGGAAGAGGGCAATAAAGCTGTTGAAGCCAAAGTGGCAGATGCCTTTAAAAAATCTCGTTTTTTCATCTTTATTTGGTTGATAGTTTTTTGATTTTAATATTTCTAAACCAAAGATCACTTCCGTGGTCTTGAAATCCAATATATCCTGTTTTAAATTTACCATAATCTGGCGTATTATCCCACTTTCCCGAATTTTTCTTTTGATACCACTCTTCAGACCAAGGGACAAAGGACAGTACCTTTTTACCATTCAACCAGTACTCCACCAGTTTTTCAGTAAAAACGATACGAGAACTATTCCACATTCCCGCAGGATTTAATTTTTTCGTTTTTGGGTCAGCAACATACATGGCGTAATCTGAGGCCGTTTGTTGAAGGGGGTGTAGTTCTGCTGGGTTTTCGAATCCTACACTCGTGTTGTAGGCCAAAAGATCGTGTATTGAAGCATAATTTTCATCATCTATAAGTTGGTATTCGGGAGCTACTTCTGGTGGCCCACCATAACCTTCTTGTATATGGTAAAAAATTCCACTGTTTCCTCCAATAGGTATTTTCCACTCTACATACAATTCAAATTCATCAAACATTTCTGCTCCATATATTATATCACGACTTCCCTTGTAGTCGTAATCTTCCTCCAAAATTTGTTCTGTCTTAAAACTCAAAACGTCATCTACAATTTTCCAACCTGGAGGCATTTCTGTACCATTGTAGGCACGCCAACCTTCCAAAGAAGAGCCATCAAAAAGTGTGATCCAATTATTGGAATTGTTGTTTTCTTGCTTACACTGAACAGATAAGAGTAGTGTAATTATCCCAAAAAAAAATAATTTCAATTGATTCATAAAATTTGTATCTTAAACCAAATTCAATAACATAAACTTAATAAACAATTCTTATGGAGTTTATTTAAAATTTAAAGTTAAAAATTATATATAATAATGTTATATTTGTTATAAATTAAATTTGCCGCAATGAAACTATCAAACCCCTTTATTTTAGCTGTAGTATTAAGCACGAGCTTATACCTCAGCGCTCAAACAAGTGAGAACCCCTGGGCGATTGCTGTTGGAGCTGACCTTATCAACCTACAAGGAGACAACGTTGATTCAGGAGTGAATTTTGGAGCTCCAGCACTCAGCCTTTCTCGCTATATATCCTCAGGATTCTCTGTTGGAATTCGTTATGGACTCGGAAATGCAAAACCACAAACCAATGTCGATTTGGATTACTCTTACTTAGATGGAGTACTTCGATACAACCTTAGTGAGGAAAACGTTATTCCCTACCTTTTTGGAGGTTATGGCTTGAGTCGTTTTGCTGATGATGTTGACAAAGAAGGTGTATTCCCATCAACTGAAAGTGCAAGAACTCTCTTTGGTGGAGTAGGAATCAACATCCCTTTGAGTGACCAATTTTATGTAAATCTGAGCACTTCATACAGAGGCACTCGAGAAACCAACGGTGCTTACAATCACCTACAGCACATCGTGGGATTAAGTTATCATTTTGGTGCAGGAGATGCTGACGGCGATGGAGTATCAGATAAAAACGATGAATGTCCTGATGTTCCTGGTTTGAAAGAATTTAATGGATGTCCTGATTCTGATGGAGATGGTATACCAGACCACAAAGACCGCTGCCCAGACGAAGCGGGTACACCAGAACTAAATGGTTGCCCTGACTCCGATGGAGATGGAATCGCAGACATTGATGACGCTTGTCCAAACAAAGCAGGTACATCTGAAATGAACGGTTGTCCGGATACAGATGGTGACGGTGTAGCTGACAATATAGATCGTTGTCCAGATACAGCAGGACCTTCAGAAAATAGTGGTTGTCCATGGGCAGATAGAGATAATGATGGTGTTCCAGACAAAGATGATCGTTGTCCTGACACAGCTGGAACAATAAAAAGCAATGGTTGTCCAGATGAACCTACTGATTTAATCAACTTCATCAAGAGTGATGAAAATAGAATTTTATTCCATGCGAGTAGTAGTAAGATTAATAAAACAGATCAAATCATAATTGATAAAATTAAATCCTTACTTGACCAATATCCAAAAGCATCCATCGTTATTGAAGGGCGTGCTTCAAGTGACGGAAGTGAAGCTTACAACCAAACGCTTTCAGAGAAAAGAGCCTTAGCTGTAAAGTCCTATCTTGTAGAACAAGGAATTGCAGAAGAGAGACTCTCAACAGTGGGCTATGGAGAAAACAACCCCGTAGACACAAATTCTACCGTCAGTGGAAGAGCGAAAAACAGAAGCGTAAACATCAATCGGAGCGCGAGTGTTCAAGTGAACTAGATTAATTTTTTTTACAATTTCAAAAAACCTCCTCTTCATTTAGGAGGTTTTTTTGTATTTTGTTTTTGTTAATTTAACTTCACATTTAATTGATAAAAACGTACCTCTAAGGCCAACTAAGATGAAAAAAACAATTTATTTATTGAGCTTTTGTTTTGCTTTCATAGCTCAAGCACAAAAAAGAGAAATTCCTGTTGACACCCTAGTCATTACCAATCATACAACGATAATAAAAGGTGCAACGGTAAAATATCAAGCTCAAACGGGAACACAACCTGTTTGGGATACGGAAGGCAATCCCATAGCTACGCTCTTTTACACTTATTATAAAAGAACAGATGTAAAAAACAGTTCAGAACGACCACTAATCTTTTCTTTTAATGGTGGTCCTGGTTCAGGTTCTGTATGGATGCATTTGGCCTACACTGGTCCAAAGATTTTAAAAATTGATGAAGAAGGATATCCTGTACAACCCTATGGATTTAAAAGCAACCCCAATTCAATTTTAGATGTTGCAGATATTGTTTTTATTAATCCCGTCAATACTGCCTACTCGAGAATATTAGAGGTCAATGGAAAAATGGCAGACAGAAAGCAGTTTTTCGGAATCAATGAAGACATCAAGTATCTAGCCGAATGGCTCAACACCTTTGTTTCTAGAAAGCAGCGTTGGGAATCTCCAAAATATCTCATTGGAGAAAGTTATGGCGGTACTCGAGTAATGGGTCTTTCAGCAGCACTTCAAGAACAACAATGGATGTACCTCAATGGAGTCATCATGGTTTCACCAGCAGATTACAAGGTAATACGTGTAGGTGGTCCTGTCTCTTCTGCATTAAACCTCCCCTATTATGCAGCTGCTGCTTGGTATCACAAACAGTTGACCCCAGAATTACAACAAAAAGATTTGACAGATATGTTGCCTGAAGTTGAAGAATTTACCATCAACGAGTTGATTCCTGCTATTGCTAAAGGAGGTTTCATAGCTACCACCGAACGGAATGAAATAGCTTCAAAAATGGCTCGTTATTCAGGTCTTTCTAAAACGTCTGTCCTTCAAAATAATTTAGATGTTCCCAATAGTTTTTTCTGGAAGGAGCTCTTAAGAGAGGAAGGCAAAACTATAGGTCGTCTAGACTCAAGGTATTTAGGGATCGATGGGAAAGATGTAGGTATGCGTCCTGACTACAGTGCTGAGTTAACTTCTTGGTTGCACTCTTTTACCCCTGCAATAAACCATTACCTTCGTACAGAACTCAATTTCAAAACAGACATAAAATACAATATGTTCGGTCCTGTTCGTCCATGGAATAATGACAACGATAATACCCGTGAAGATTTAAGAAGAGCAATGGCAGAAAACCCTTATTTAAAAGTATTATTTCAATCAGGTTATTACGATGGAGCCACTACCTATTTCAACGCAAAATATACAATGTGGCAGGTCGATCCTAGTGGTAAGATGAAAGATCGTTTTTATTTCGAAGGGTATCGCAGTGGTCATATGATGTACTTGAGAAATGAAGACTTAATCAAAGCCAATGATGATTTAAGAACCTTTATTGAAAACACCTCCACCAAAGGAAAATCTGCAAAATATTAATAGTTTGTTTACACATCGCATAATTGAACTGCTGCTGCCAGAGAGCTCATCCCCCTATCGCTTTTATCACGGGGGATAAATTCTTGAGCTACATAGCCCTCAAAACCTGTTTCCAATAGAGCAGTCATTATTGCAGGATAAAACAGCTCTTGCTTTTCATCCAATTCGTTTCGCCCTGGAACGCCTGCGGTATGATAATGACCAAAATAAGAATGGTTTTCCCTTATGGTGTGTATTATGTCTCCCTCCATCACTTGCATGTGGTAAATATCGTATAACAATTTAAAATTTTCTGAACCAAGTGCTTTACATAGTGCTACACCCCATTCGGATCGATCGCACATATAATCAGCATGATCTACCTTTGAATTTAATAACTCCATGTGTAAAACAACTCCGTGATTTTCTGCTATAGGAAGAATTTGACTTAATCCTTTCACACAATTTTCCAATCCTTGTGCATCGCTCATACCCCTTCTATTTCCGCTAAAACAAATCAAATTAGTCCAACCAGCATCAGCAACCATTTTGATGTGCCGGGTATAGTGTTTAGTCAACTCGGCATGATTTGTAGTTTCACACCATCCATTGGTAAGGCTTCTTGTGATCTTTCCTTCTAAGTCACCATAACACATTGTTGAAACAAGATCGTATTTCTTCAAAACTTCCCAGCCCTCAGCTCCAATCAGATCGATCCCCACAAGACCCATACTTTTTGCCCGCTGTGCTAATTCTTCCAAGGGAATATCTCCATAACACCATTGACAAACAGACTGCTTTATATTGCCCTTCAAAGGAGAATTTGATGAAATTACTTGTTTACTCATTGTAGGGAATGCAAGTGCTGTAGAACTTAAAGTCAACGCTTTTATAGCTTCTCTTCTGTTGACTTTTTCTTGTTTTTTCATGTGTAAAAGAGATCAGTATGAAATGTGAATTTAACAAAAACTAGTCCATTTTACTAATTTGTTTTTCCCAATTCCATGCACTTTCGAGAGCCTGTTCTAAAGTATACTTTGCTTTCCACCCCATTGTCTTTTCAATTTTATCCACATTTGCGTAAGCCACTACGGTATCCCCTTCTCGTGGTTTACTTAAACGGTAGGGTACTCTTTTTTTCGTAGCTTTTTCAAAGGTTTGAATCAATTCCAATACGCTAGTCCCTTTTCCGGTACCTACATTGAATACTGAACAGGACTCTTTAGGTTTTGAAGAAAGTAAATATTCTAAGCTTGCAATATGTGCTTGTGCTAAGTCCATCACATGTATATAATCTCGTATACAGGTTCCGTCATGAGTGTCGTAATCTGAGCCAAAAACTGTTAATTCACTGTGTTTCCCAATGACAGTTTGGGTTAAAAAAGGCACCAAGTTTTGAGGTATTCCTCTGGGATATTCCCCTATTAAGGCAGAATGATGAGCTCCTATTGGATTGAAATATCTAAGTAGAATGGCTTTAAAGTCAGATTTTGTTTTACAACAGTCGCGAATGATTTGTTCTCCCATCTGTTTGGTGGCTCCATAAGGAGAGCTTGGAGCTTGTTCAGGAGTCTCTTCAGTTATCGGGAGTTTTATTGCTTGACCGTATACTGTACAAGAGGAACTAAAAATTAGTGGAATTTCCTTGCTTTCTACTATTTTTAAAAGTGAAATTAATCCTACAATATTGTTGTCGTAATAACGCAAAGGCTCCGAAACGCTTTCTCCTACTGCCTTAAATGCTGCAAAATGAATAACTCCCTCAATATCTTGGTTTTCATCAAATAAACGTGAAAGCTTTTCTTCTTCTTTTAAATCCAACTGGTAAAAAAGAGGTGTTTTACCCGTAATTATTTGGATTCCTTCTAAGACATCTAAACGAGAATTACTAAGGTCGTCAACACAAACTACCTCAATATTACTTTCTAAAAGTAATACTGTAACATGAGAACCTATATAGCCTAAACCACCTGTTACTAGAATTTTCAAAAATTCGTCTTTATTTTAGTTCCCAACCTGCTCTATACTTTCGCGTAACAAATTGATTTGCTACTTCTAAGTTTTTAATCTGCATTTTATGCCCATCCCAAAGAAGTTTTTTACGACCTATAAAGCTGGGATTAGTTGAACCTTCAACTTGCTCTCTAAGCATATAACTTCGAATTGCAATATTACCCATAAGTACAGTTTCTGTAAGGGGTCCAGAATAGTCGAAAGATGAAGTTAAGGCCCTGTGTTCTGGACTATTGAATCCTGCTTTACAAGCATCGACCCATTTTCTTTGATGACCAAATTCAGGCTCATTCAATCGCTCACTTTTACCCTCTACAACTGACTCCCCCTTTCTGTACAACTTAGGATCTTCACCGTAAGAATCACAACTTATAACACCTTTATCACCTATCATCAAAACACCATTACTTTCGATACCCACGTCAGCTGGAAGTAATTCTGGATGAAATGGCTTGATCCCACCGTCATACCAGGTCATTTGAATCGGGCTTGGATTAATCTCAGTTGCATCAAAATGAATAGAAACAGAGGAGGATGAAGGACATCCTTCGGGATAGTAATCCGGGCTCCACATTTTGGTATAAATTGTTCCTACACTACATTCCACATCTGTAGGATATTTTAAACCTAGTGCCTTAAATGGTATGTCAATGAGATGACAACCCATGTCTCCTAGTGCTCCTGTCCCAAAATTCCACCATCCTCTCCAATTAAAGGGATGCATATTGGGTATATAAGGGGTCTCTTCTGCAGGACCCAACCAGAGATCCCAATTAAATTTATCAGGCTTTAAAGCTGCATCCGGCTTGGGCATGGCTATTCCTTGAGGCCAAACTGGACGGTTGGTCCACACCTCAACTTTATTTATCGTTCCTATTAAACCATCTTTAATCCATTTTTGAATGATCAACTGATCTGGGTTTGAGGCCCCTTGATTCCCCATTTGTGTAACCAATTTTTTTTCACGCGCCATTTCAGTGAGAAGCCTTGCTTCGAAAATATTATGTGTAAGTGGCTTTTGAACATAAACATGGATCCCCCTTTCCATTGCGTAAACTGCTGCCGCTGCGTGTGTGTGATCTGGAGTTGAGATAGTGACTGCATCTATGCTTTTTTCCTTATCGAGCATCCTTTTAAAATCATCGTAAAAAACAGCATCATTAAAACGATTCATACTTTTTTGGACACTACTGCTACCAGATGAATCGACATCACAAAGTGCAACAACGCGCTCTCTTCCCTTTACAGAAGCATTTCTAAGATCACTTTCACCTTTACCACCCACACCTATTCCAGCCAGAGCAAGTTGGTCACTAGGTGCCGTATAACCAACTCCTCCTAGCACGTGTCTAGGAACAATAAAAAGGGAACTTGCTGCCATACCTTTTTTTAAAAATGACCTGCGCTCGTTAAAATTGGGGTTTGTCTTTTTAGTTGACATGGTTGATGTTTTAAAGTTTTAAATTACAAAAAAAATAAATTATATGTGCCTAAATATTTAGGGAGCTAAAAAAACTCCATTCCAATTATTTACACTAGAAAAGTAAGCTCTAATATGGTTGGGTCGTTTGAGTTTTAAGTACTCAAAACTTTTACCTTTCAAGCGAATTAAAGTAAAATTTGGTCTTGTAAAATCATGTTTAACAAGTTGTGGACTGATTAAGGGGCTTCCCGGAATTAATGTAGAGGTATAGTCCTTTTTACTTGGCTCTGGTAAATTATTAAACTGTGATGCATCCTCGGTTATTTCAATCATTTCTAGTTCAACAACCAACTGTATGTACCGGTTTGAATCATAAAACAAGCCTGTGGCTTTTGGATTTTCTTCTAGCTGTTGTACCTTTTTTGAACGTTTGTCGGTAAACAGGGTAAAAAGAAATTGATCTGGGTCAAAATCACGAAGCACTACGGTTCTTAAATTCGGACCTCCTTCTTTTTGAAGGGTTGCTAAAGTAAAAAAACGAAAAGGATGCTTTTTGTGTTTTAATGCAGCGGTTAGTTGTTTTTTACTGTCTTGTAAAATATTTTCCAACATCATTTACTATTTTGATCCAACCATTTTTTTGTTCGCAAAACAGCATTTTCTTGAATGTCTTTCCAAAAAAGATTGATGTCTGCAAAATGATAGTTTTTTATAAAAGATAATAGAAAACGGTTTTTGATTTTTGGAAGTGTTGACCACAACATGCCATCCACCTTTTGAACACTTAAGCTTTTAGGGTAGATTTTTTTATCTGATCCTAACACACCCAAATGCAATTCTTTTTCTCCAATTGTACTGGAATCCCAAGTAATGGGGTTAGTGACTACCCCTCCTTTATACCATTTTTTATAATTCTTAGGTAGATGATTGATTTTATAAGTATTCCAACTCACGAAACCACCAATTTGATCCGGACGAACTAAAACGGGAAGGCTTTTGTATTGTTCTTTCTCCATTTTTGTGCCGACGAGATAAGCGGCTATTAATTGTCTTTTCAAAACTTTCCCTTCAAAAAAGTCTTTTAAAAGTCTTTTGGCATGAATTGCGCCTTGGCTATGAGCAGCTATGATTATGGGCCTGGAATTATTATAGTTTGCCAAATAATACTCAAAAGCTGATTTTACGTCCTCATATGCCAACTCACCAGCTAGCACTCCTTGATTGGCATAGGGTTCAACAAATATCCGATAATGTGCTTGTCTGTAAAAAGGAACATACAAATTTGCCGCCTTTGACCATGCCGAAGCCTGGTAGGTAACAGCTTTTTCAATGACTTCGTCTCTAAATGAAACATCGAAAATATCAGCATTCCAACTGCTGTCTTTTTTGTCGACTAAAAGTGTGGGATAGACATAAAAAACATCAGCGCTTTTTTGTTCTTGAATTCTCTCAAAATCTTTTAAAATCTTTGCTTGGATTTTTGGAAGAACAGCCCAACTGGTCTCATTACTATAATCTGGCGCCTGAGGAACTTGAGCACCAATAAAATCAGTGGTTTGGTAAGTTGTTTTACAAGAGATTAATAAAAGAACTATAGTGAGTGAAAAAATCTTTTTCAATTTATTTTTTTTATAAATATATAGAATGTTATTTTTCTATGAGGTTTCATCCTATAATTGTCTGATTAGACTTAGTGTTTAGAGCTTATAAAAATTGCTTATTTTTACAATCAAGATCAAATCCAAAAATCACACAATGAAAAAAATCACATTTTTTCTTTTTGCATTTGTATTGATTGGAACTATTTCCTGTCAAAATAAAGTAAGAAAGGAAACGCATCAGACCGTGGAAGTAAAAGTTGAAAAAACTGATCAGGGTTCATCAGCAACTATAACTACAAAAAAAGAAGTGAATGGGGAGATCATAGAAGAAGTTCAAAAAATAGAAGGACCTCATGATGAGGTTATGGCAAAAATAAAAGAACTCACCCCAGAAAATGAAGAGAGTGCAACTAGCCTACGTAAAACTGTTAAAGAACTTCGTTTCAAATTGAATCCAAAAAGTGAAAGCACAGCAAGTGGAGAAGTCCGTTTTAGAGAAGAAGAAGGAAAGGTAACCTTGAACGCTTCTATTTCTGGGCTAACAGAAGGTATACACGCCATCCATATCCATGAAAAAGCAGATTGCTCGTCAGAAGATGGCAAATCAACAGGTGGACATTGGAACCCTACCTTTCAACCCCATGGAGCTTGGGGTACTTCTGAAGGCTATCATAGAGGAGACATCGGTAACTTTCAAGCAAGTAAAGAGGGAAACGGTACCGTAACTTTTACCACAGATCTATGGTGTCTAGGCTGTGATGATGAAACTAAAAATATTCTTGGAAAAGCGATAATTGTTCATCAAGGAGAGGACGATTTAACCTCTCAACCTTCAGGGGCCGCTGGGGCACGCATCAGTTGTTCAGGGATCATTAAGTAATCAAAACTCCCACTCTCTGGTGATGTCGAGTTTTTTTTGAGCTTCAAGTTCTTCTTTTGGTATGACCTTTAAAAATGAAGGATGCTGTTCTATAGCATATTCAATTTTTTCCATAATACCTTCTACAGCTTCGTTTTCATAATCAATTTCTAAAGGTTTTTTAATGATCATTGATTGTAGAATACCTCTTTTTTTAATCAATAATCCTTTTTTGTCGAAAGATCGTCTAAAACCATCTATAACAATAGGAATTACTATCGGTTTGTAATGCTTGATTATATGAGCAGTTCCCTTTCTAACCGGTCTAAATGGAGTGGTAGTTCCCTGAGGGAAGGTAATTACCCAACCATCCTCTAATGCTTTCTTAATGCTTGAAATATCACTCATCTTTACTTGTCTTTTGATCTCTTTTCCATTTTCACGCCAAGTTCGCTCAATAGATACCGATCCTGCATATGCCAAAATTCTAGGTAAAAGTCCTGAATTCATTGTTTCCTTGGCTGCAACATAATAGATATTTAGCTTAGGGTTCCATAAATAACCTACATTTTTAATGTTGTCAATTCTACCACTGAGACTTGCATTAAAAACATGAAACATAGCGACTACATCTGCAAAATACGTTTGATGGTTTGAAATAAAGAGGACATTTTTATCTGGTAGGTTTTTGATGATTTCTGAACCCTCTATCTGGAGTTCATTAAATCCTCTATAACGACGGTGTGTCATCACACCTAGATAGCGAATCAACCACTTCTTCAATATCAAATAATGACCAAAAGGGTTTCTCTTAAACATCTTTTTTCTTCAGCGTCCAAATATAAAATTAAATCGTTCTAAGAATGGCCAAAAAAGTCTTAAATTCTGATAAAATCATCGCAGTTGCTCCCCATATGAAATGACCCTGGTAGGTAAAACAAGGAACGAGTGCTCCTTTTGAATCAGTATTATGAATATTTCGCTGCTCTATAGTTAATTCTAAAAGCTTAAGCAATGGAAGCTCTATTTGAGTAGCAACTTCTCTAACATCTGGACAAAAATCAGGACGAAAAGATTCATGGGCAACGAAAGGACTTACTAAATAATTACTAGGAGGAATGTACAAAGGAGTAAGGGGAATTAAATTTTTATTTTCATCGATTTGAATACCCAATTCTTCATTACACTCTCTAACAGCAGTGTGCTGAAGGGATCGATCAGATTTTTCATTTTTACCCCCAGGAAAGCTAATTTGACCCGAGTGTACTCCCTCGTATTCCGTGCGCTTAATTAAAGTCAAATGCATTTGACCCTCTTTTGGATAACAATAGAGAAGCACTGCTGCAGGCTCAGCAATTTTCATATATTCTGATTGGGTTGGCATTTGCTTTACTCTACTTAATGGAGCTGCAAGTAGCTGTGCCTTTTTTCCCGGTAAAGAGAAATCATTTACTTTTGAAAAAGAATTTATAAAGGATTGATACGTCATGACCCAAACAAATTTACTACTATTCTGCTTGCTTTCATCTCTTGTTTTTGCTCAATGTTCCAACAGTACAAAAAAGCAAAAACAAACTTCAAAAAAAGAAGTCATAAAAATTGAAAAAAAAGAACAGTCTTCAGCTAAAGAGGCAGATGTAGATTCCCTTTCAACAGAAAATAACACCAGAGAAAAATCAATAGTTTTAAACGATCAAAATGCTATTCCTTTTTTCTTCAATTACCAAAAAGAACATCCAGAAGATAAAGTTCGTATCACAACACGCTTTGGGTCTATCGATATCCAATTGTACAAAAACACACCCTACCACAGAGCAAATTTTATTTATTTAACTAAAAAAGGCTATTTCAACGGCACCACATTTCATCGTGTGGTACCGGGGTTTATCATTCAAGGAGGTAATTCTGATAGATATGAAACCTCAAAAAAAAGAGGAGAAATTGGGAAATACCTGCTTCCTCCAGACACAAGAAAAGGATACAAACATCACAGAGGAGTAGTCTCAATGCCTAGCAGCGAAATTGAGAACCCTCACAAACTCGCTTCACCTTACGAATTCTTTATAGTTCAGCAAAGCCCGGGGGCCTATCATTTAGACGGTTCTTACACGGTTTTCGGAAAAGTAATTGCAGGCATGGATGTTGTAGATAAAATTAACCAACAAAGAACTGACAACAGGGAAACCCCACTTACAAATGTCTTTATGGAAGTTTCCGTATTAGAATAAAAGAGTTTTCTGATTTTTATTAAGAACAAAAAATCAAGCTGGCTTTCTATTTTATAGATTTTTCTTATTAAGTTTAAAAATATTATAGTTTTTTATGACACTTACTCAACTAGAATACACGCTTGCGGTAGCAGAAGAGGGAAATTTTACATTGGCTGCAGAAAAATGTTTTGTAACACAACCAACCTTGAGTATGCAAGTTCAAAAGCTAGAAGAGGAATTAGGAGTGAAACTGTTCAATAGAAACACAAAGCCAATCGAATTAACCCCTATAGGGACAAAAATTATCATACAAGCAAAGACAATTGTTGAAGAGGCCAAAAGGATGGATGACATTGTTGCTATGGAAAAAGGCGAAATTAAAGGAGATTTCAAGCTAGGAATCATCCCTACGGTTATGCCTACGCTATTGCCATTATTTTTAAACACATTTATAAAAAAATACCCTAGAGTCAATTTAAAAATAGAGGAACACACCACCACATCGATAGAAGAAAAACTCACCCTAGGAAAGCTGGATGCTGGAATAGCTGCTACCCCACTAAACAACCCCAAGCTTATCGAAAAACCATTATACTACGAACCCTTTATTGGCTACATACCCAAAAATCATTCATTATTGAAGCTAAAAGAAATAAAACTTGAAGATTTGGATGGCCTAGATGTTCTGGTATTGGAAGATGGACATTGTTTCAGAAATCACGTTTTGAAACTATGTCAGACAGCAAAAATATCAAAGCCATTTGACTTAAAAAGTGGGAGTTTTGAAACACTCATTCACCTTGCTAATGAGGGCATGGGAATGACTTTATTGCCTTATTTACAAACGAGAAATTTAAGCGTCGAAAATAAAAGAAATACAAGAAAATTCGAAAGCCCAGAACCTGCAAGAGAAATCAGTATCGTACATAGTAAAAGTCAATTGAAACTTCCAGTCATTGATGCATTATCTCAACTTATTGAAGGAATTATCAGAGGGGCTATTAAATTCGAAAACGTACAACTTATTTCTCCAAAATAATCAGGTCGATAGATCAAAAACTACAGCTGCTAATTCAGCCCTGCCTGCTATATAGACTTGCAACCAATTGAATAATAAATTTCGCTCCTTTGGTTCCAAACAGCGGTAGGCCTTTTTCAATTCTTTTGTAAAAAGAGAAGTATCAAAACTTACTTTTTGAAGAATTTGCTGATGATATTTAAGATCATTTGACATAAAATAATACGTAAAAAGCAAATCCAATTTAAAGAGAAAACAAGAAGAAAACTGTTGATGAAATGTTAAATAATAAAATAGGTAGTATGTTATACATAGTTCCTTATTTTATTTATATATTTGCAATACATAGAAAAAAGCATTATGAAAATCGAAAACACAACTGCCCAAATGCGAAAAGGAATTTTAGAGTTTTGCATTTTATCTTTAATTTCTGGTCGACATTTATATAGCTCAGAAATTCTTGAAGCCCTTAAAAAAGGGAAAATGCTAGTCGTTGAAGGCACGATTTATCCTTTACTTACTCGACTTAAAAATGCAAATCTATTACAATATCGTTGGGAAGAATCAACTTCTGGACCGCCAAGAAAATACTATTCCATAACACCAGAAGGAGAAGCCTTTCTAGCAGAACTCCAAACGGTTTGGAATGAACTAAATAAAGCGGTAAAAACAATAGTCTCAAAAAAATAATCACATGAATAAAACAATTAACATTAACCTAGCCAGTACTTTTTTTCACATAGATGAAACAGCCTATCAGTTGCTCAACTCTTATTTAAAAAAATTAGAAAAAGCTTTTCAAAAAACTCAAGGAAATGAAGAAATTTTAAGAGACATTGAAGTACGTATTGCAGAGCTTTTTCAAGAAAAAAAACAAAATAAGGAACAAGTAATTTCATTAGAAGATGTCGAATCTGTTATTAAAATTCTTGGACAACCAGAAGATTTTATTACGGACACAGATGAAGATTTTAAAGAAACTACAAATGACCGCCAAAATCCAAATAGAAAATTATACAGAGATCCTGACGACAAGTACATCGGTGGAGTTGCTTCAGGATTAGGTTACTTTTTTGGAATTGACACGAGTTGGATTCGAATCTTTTGGTTGGTATTTAGCCTTTTTTCAGGGGGGACATTTTTCCTTATTTACCTGGTATTGTGGATTGTTATACCGGAAGCTAAGTCAACAGCTGAAAAGTTAAAAATGAAAGGAGAACCGATCAATATTTCTACCATTGAAAAAAAAATTAAAGAAGAGTTTGAAGACGTTTCTTCAAAAATAAAAGACATTGATTATGAAAAAGCCTCCTCTACCCTAAAAAACAAAATCAAACGCTTTTTTTCATTTTTAGAACGCCTTCTCGGTCTGATCCCTAAATTGATTTTTAAGATTATTGGCGTCCTTTTTATCTTAATTTCAGGCTTGAGTCTTTTTGGAATATTAGTTGGAACGATGCTCCTTCTTGTCTTTGGAATTACCATCAGTCCTTTTGACTTCTATTTTAATATATTCTACACCGACCCCTTTCTCGAATATGGCTTTTGGATCGCTTTGCTTATATTGATTTTAGTCCCTTTTCTATTATTGTTTTCGCTAGGAATTCGATTGCTAAACAAAAACAGTTCCTTGTTTGGTAAAACGGGGCGATTTATGCTGCTTGGGATATGGTTCTTTTCACTCATATCCATAGTCTTTTTTGGACTAAGAGAACTTAGAAGTCACAGCGTTACGGCTACAAAAACGGATCGATTTGAATTAAACACTTCAACTAAAGACACCTTAACCGTTGTTCGAGTAAATTCAAAAATGGCAAATAATGGAGAATTTTGGGATTTTGAAAGTAATGGAATTTTCAAAACGATAAGTAAAAGGCAGTGGATTGAAAAAAACCTGGAACTAAATATTTTAAAAAGCCCAAAAGACTATTCGTTTCTTGAAGTTAAGTATACTGCAGATGGATCTTCATATCAAACTGCACAAAATAACGTGAATAGTATAAATTTCAATTGGAAAGAAAAAGAAGATCAACTTGTACTTCACTCAGATTGGACTATAAATGACCAAAACTCGTTTCAAAATCAAAAAGTTCAGTTGAAGTTATTTATAACGGAAGGACAAATTATTAGGCTAGAAAAGAATCTTAAAAAAATACTCACCTCTTCAATAAAAAACGACCACAATCTTAGTAGCTTTCAAACGGCAGGGAAATTGTGGATTATGGGTAGCAATTCTCTACTGTGTTTAGACTGTCCAGAAAACCAAAGCGCCTTAAACATAAACTACAGATCTAAAGAAGGTGAAAATAAAATACACCTCAATGTGGGTTCTGAAGGAATTACCCTAAAAAAGAAATAATTTTCAAGAAAGCCATTTTGGTGTTTGCAGTCAGTTGATTTAATGTTATATTTGCCCACACTTTTTTCGGGGTGTAGCGTAGCCCGGTCATCGCGCCTGCTTTGGGAGCAGGAGGTCGCAGGTTCGAATCCTGCCACCCCGACAACAGTATCCAAATTTAATTCGGGATGTGGCGCAGCCTGGTAGCGCACACGCATGGGGTGCGTGGGGTCGCAGGTTCAAATCCTGTCATCCCGACTTATTAAATAAACTATCCTAAACTTTTTTGCAGAAACATTTCTAGCTATAAAGTGCTAAATTTATAGAATGCAAGTGTTATAAATTTGTAAGTTAGTACTGAATTTTAGTAGTATAAAAATGAAAAAAAACACCTCCTTCTTAATCGCTTTATTTTTTATTGTACAGCTTGGTTGTGCTCAAGATAATCCTCCATATATCGAAACATCTCAACAAATTAATTATTCATATGAAGTTGTTGTGGACGGAATCGACATACCCTGGGGGATGGCTTTTATAAATAATAACGAATTATTGGTAACTGAAAAATCAGGGATACTCTACCTTGTTAAGGAGGGGCAAAAAAAGGAAATCAGTGGACTCCCTTCTGTTTATGTAAGAGGGCAAGGTGGACTTTTAGATGTTGCACTTCATCCTAATTTTTCTGAAAATAATATTCTTTACATGACGCTTGGAACCAATACAGAAGGTGATGAGGAAGGGGGAAACACCTCTTTGTACAGCGCTACTTTAAATGGGTTTGAATTGAGCAATGTTACTCTTTTATACAAAGCGACTCCTAACTCAAAAAAAGGACAACATTGGGGTTCTCGAATTGTTTTTGATCAGGAAGGTCATGTTTATTTTGGCGTTGGTGATCGAGGAAACAGAGATGTAAATCCACAGGACCTCAGTAGAGATGGTGGAAAAATATACAGACTAAACTTAGACGGCTCCATCCCAGAGGATAATCCTTTTGTTGACGAAACAGGGGCCAAAAAAGCAGTTTTTTCTTTCGGCCACAGAAATCCTCAAGGCATGACGGTTCATCCCGATACTGGAGCAATTTGGGAAAACGAACATGGTCCACAGGGAGGAGATGAAATCAACATTATTAAGGGAGGTGTAAACTACGGATGGCCAAAAATAACTTATGGAATAAACTACAGTGGTACACCCATTACCGATAAAACTTCTGATCCTGATATGGCCCAACCATTTTATTATTGGGTGCCTTCCATAGGGCCTAGTGGAATGGCTTTTTCTAGCTCTGGTATTTACAAAGATTGGAAAGGAAATTTGTTCGTTGGGTCATTGAAATTTGAATATTTAGAACGGCTAGTGATCGAAAATAATAAAGTAATTAAAAGAGAAAAGGTGTTAGATAAAATCGGTCGTGTTCGAAATGTAGTCGAAGGTCCTGATGGCTTTTTGTATGTTGGTGTAGAAGGTAAAGGAATACTCAAAATTGTCCCTAATCCATGAAAATAATTTTGCTTTTCTATGTTTTGGGACTTTGTACCCTAACCACTTTTTTAAGCCCTCAAAAAAGTAGAGAAGAAAGTATAAAAGCTGGACGCGAAATTTACCATGACTTTTGTGTCCAATGCCATCTCGCTAATGGCGAAGGTGTTTCCGGTGTGTTTCCTCCCCTTAAAGCTTCCGATTATTTGATTGAAGACATCGATCGCTCCATAGCTGGAATAAAGTACGGGCTTAAAGGAACCATTGTTGTAAATGAAGAAATTTACGAAGGAGTGATGGCAAATCAAGGCCTTGATAACGAAGAAATTGCTGATGTGATGAACTATATTTTAAATGAATGGGGAAATCATTTTGATGGACAAATCACTTCACAAAGAGTAGCTGATACGAGTGATTTAAATCTGAATAAATGAAGTTGAATTTCCATTGGAAATCACTTGATTCTAAAAAGCGTATTTACTACCTGTATGGTGGTATACTGATAGGCTTTACCCTTTGGATGCTTTTTATCGATTCCCATTCCTGGTCAATCCACTCAGAACTAAACGAAGAAATAGAACAATTAGAACGAGAAAAAAAAGCACTCAAAGAAGTGATTGAACAAGACACCAAAACCATTAAACAACTTCAAAATAAAGATAGTTTAGAACGCTTTGCGAGAGAACAATACGGTCACAAAAAAGAGAATGAAACCGTATTTATTATTGAGGTCAATGACAGCATTAAAAAGAAATAAACACAATATTTTTTATAAGTATAATCCTGATAAATCCTACAACTATTCCTTTTCTACAGCGTGAAATAATTGTATTTTTAGGGGCTTTTAAATCATAGAATGGGTAAATTAATTGCAATTGCTAATCAAAAAGGTGGAGTGGGGAAAACCACTACTGCCGTCAATCTTGCAGCTGCACTCGGTATACTAGAAAAAAAAGTTCTTTTAATTGATGCAGACCCTCAAGCCAATGCCACCTCTGGATTGGGTGTTGAAGTTAATGATGTCAAGGCGGGCACCTACCAGCTATTGGATCACAGTGTAAAAGTACATGAGGCAATTCTAAAAACAAACAGTCCAAACGTTGACCTTATTCCTTCACACATCGATCTAGTTGCTTCAGAAATTGAACTAGTCGATAAAAAAAAACGGGAGTACATGCTCAAGAAAAAATTAGAGGAAATACAGGATCATTACGATTATATTTTGATCGACTGCGCTCCTTCCTTGGGTTTAATTACATTGAACGCACTAGTTGCTGCACATTCAGTAATCATCCCAATTCAATGTGAATATTTCGCATTAGAAGGTCTTGGCAAATTACTCAACACGATTAAAAGCGTCCAAAAAATTCACAACAGGACTTTGGATATTGAAGGATTGTTACTCACCATGTATGATACCCGACTAAGACTTTCCAATCAAGTTGTAGAAGAAGTAAAAAAGCATTTTGGAAAAATGGTGTTTAAAACCATTATCCAAAGAAATATACGACTGAGTGAAGCACCCAGCTTTGGGGAAGACATCATAACTTATGATGCCTCCAGTAGAGGAGCAAAAAGTTATTTGTCCTTAGGAAATGAAATCATTAAAAGAAACAAAAGTAATGGCAAAATCAAAGCGTAAACAAGTTTTAGGAAGAGGACTTTCTGCCTTACTCAATGATCCAAAAAACACCATAGATTCTGTTTCAGATAAAAATGCAGAAAAAGTCATTGGCAACATAATTGATTTACCGATTAAACAAATCACGACCAATCCTTTTCAACCCAGAACTTATTTTAATGAGGAGGCGCTAAAGGAACTCAGTACGTCAATCAAAGAACTGGGAGTCATTCAACCTGTCACAGTTCGAAAAACAAAGGGAAACACCTATCAGTTGATTTCCGGTGAACGCAGATTACGCGCTTCCCAATTGGCAGAAATGGAATTTATCCCTGCATACGTTCGTTTGGCCAATGACCAAGAGTCTCTTGAAATGGCTCTAGTAGAAAACATCCAACGACAGGATTTAGACCCTATAGAAATTGGATTGTCTTATCAACGATTGATTGAAGAAATCAATCTAACACAAGAACAATTGAGCGAACGAGTTGGTAAAAAAAGAACAACCATCACCAATTATATGCGGCTTTTAAAATTGGATCCCATCATACAAACCGGCATTAGAGATCAATTCATTACAATGGGACACGGTCGTGCGCTAGTCAACGTAGAAAATCCAAAGACCCAAATTGAACTCTACAAACAAATCGTAAAAAAAGGATTATCTGTCCGAGCGGTAGAATCTTTGGTACGAAAACTAAAACACCCTAAAGGAAAAACCTCTAACTACGCATCACCCTTTGTGAAACAAGCAGCTGAAGAACTTCAAACACTGTTTAACACTTCCGTAAGCTTCAGAGCAAATGATCAAGGAAAAGGTGTGCTCAAAATTAATTTTGAGTCTCAAGAACAACTCCAAAACATTCTAAACAAAATAAAAGGTGGGCGCTAAAACACTTTGTGTATTTCTATTTATACTTTTGAGTAGTACCATCTTTGCTCAAGAGACAGACACCATAGAATCCTTTGCGATACCCGATAGTTTGTCCATCAACCCAAAGTATTCCCCTAGAATACAACGCTTGATCAACGATCCTCTTACACCTTCCAGAGCAGCATTTTACTCTGCAATTGTGCCAGGATTGGGTCAGGCTTATCTTGGAAAAGCGTGGAAAGTACCAATTATTTATGCGGCCATTGGTGCATCTCTTTATTATTATGATGTCAATAACAAAGAGATGAACTCCTACAGAACAGCTTATAAAAGACGTTTGAATGGTTTTTTTGATGATGAATATCTGGAAAAGGCCATTCCTATAACTACAGAACAACTTTTAATTGGAATGGATTTTCACAAAAACTACAGAGACATAGCTATTGTTTTAGCGGCAGCTGCATACATGTTGAATGTGCTTGAAGCCAACGTTAGTGCGCATTTGTTACAATTTAATGTAAGTGAGGACCTCTCGGTGACACCAAACGTAATTTTAGACCCAGAACTAACAGGTCTTCGCCTAGCAGTAAAATTTTAAACAATGAAAATTGCATTACTCGGTTACGGAAAAATGGGAAAAAAGATTGCTGCATTTGCAGAAAACCGCAACCATGAGCTCGTTTATATTTTAGACAAAGAACATCAAGAAGGCTCTCTTGAAAAAGCAGACGTTGCAATTAACTTCAGTGTTCCCGAAGCGGCAGTGGATAACATTAAAATGGCATTAGAGCTTGGAGTACCAGTAGTCTGTGGAACAACAGGATGGTTAGATGACTATGAAAAAGTGATATCTTTTTGCACAGAAAAAGATACTGCTTTTCTCTATGCTTCAAATTTTAGTATAGGTGTCAATCTCTTTTTTAAAATCAATCAATACGTAGCAAAGCTTTTACGACCACACCTTAAAGACTATCGGGCTGATATCAAAGAAATTCATCACATCCACAAACAAGATGCACCCAGTGGTACAGCTATTTCACTAGCTGAAGACATTATTAAGCATACCCATTATGAGCATTGGACACAGGATGAGTTTTCAAAAAACAATCTTACTATTTCATCAGAAAGAAGTGGAGAGGTTCCTGGAACACATTCAGTAGAATACCGTTCAGATATTGATCAAATTACTTTAAAACATGAAGCCTTTAAACGAGATGGTTTTGCCCTTGGTGCTGTGATAGCTGCAGAGTGGATTGTAGGAAAAAAAGGGATTTATATGATGGAAGACGTTTTAAAAATTTCTTAATACCCCCTTGCTTTTAGACGATACTCTTATCTTTGAAAAAAACTGCCCATGACATTCTCACAGTGGATACTCTTCTTTTTAGCTGTTCAAGTACTCCATTTTATGGGTACTTGGAAATTATATAAAGCTGCTGGATACCAAGGCTGGCAAGCTGCAGTTCCCCTATACAACGCTATTCTTTTGATGAAAATTATCAAGCGTCCTACATGGTGGGTTCTCCTGCTCTTTATTCCCACTATAAACTTGATCCTCTTAGGTGTTATCTGGGTTGAAACTACACGAAGCTTTGGAAAAAACACAGCTAAAGATACTGCGCTTGTACTTCTTACTTTTGGCATGTATCTCTTCTCTATAAATTACAGCAAAAACCCAAAATACAACCCAGATAGAAGTTTACGTCCAAAAACTGGATTTGGTGAAACAGTCAGTTCAATCTTATTTGCAGTAGTCGCTGCAACTATTGTTCACAACTACGTAATACAGCCTTATATTATTCCTACAGGGTCACTAGAAAAATCATTGTTAATTGGAGATTTTCTTTTTGTAAGTAAATTCCATTATGGCGCCAGAGTTCCTATGACAGCAGTTTCCGTACCAATGGTTCACGACACCATACCCGGATTAAAAATTCGTTCTTATCTCAAAAACCCTCAAATCCCTTATTTGAGATTACCCAAAATCCAGAAAATAAAACGCAACGATATTGTAGTCTTTAGTTGGCCTGCTGATACTGTGCGTCAGTTTTTTGTCCGTGAAAAAAGAGTTGATAAACCCATTGATAAAAAATCCAACTATGTCAAACGCTGCGTTGGTCTTCCAGGAGACACCTTGGAAATAAAAGAAGGTTTTGTTTATACGAATGGTATAAAAAACAAACTTCCAAAACGAGCAGAAGTTCAATACACCCATTTCGCTTATGGCATAAAAGGAATTTCCTCAAGAAACTTACTCGCAGAGGGATTTGAAGACTTTAACAGAACCTATAAAATTGAAAACATCACAGAGAACAGCTACCAACAAATACTACCCTATATCATTGGTAGAACAGGTAATACAATAGAAAATTTTCGCGTGATCACTGAAGGAAAAGGACTGCCGACAGAAGTAGTACGAAAGGCAAACCTCAGGGTAAGTGAGATTTTAGAGGTAAAAAAAGAAATGACTTTGACTATAGCGGAAGCAGCCAAACTCAGAAAAGTAAACGGAATAGACAGTGTTATAAGAAGAATCAACATCAATAAAATTCCAAATGAAGCCTTTTTCCCAAATAAAATTCCCTATGACTGGAACGAGGATACTTTTGGACCTGTCGTAATTCCAAAAAAGGGAATGACAGTAGCATTGAATCGATCGAACCTAGCACTTTACAAAAAAATAATTGGCGAGTACGAAGAAAATTATCTGGAACTATCGCCAAGTGAAATAAGGATAAACGGAACTGCTACAGAGCACTATACCTTTAAAAAAGACTACTACTGGATGATGGGCGACAACAGACACAAATCAGAAGACAGTCGTTTTTGGGGGTTTGTTCCAGACGACCACATTGTTGGTAAACCCATTTTTATTTGGTTTAGTATTAAGGGAATCAATGACGGCATTAGAAATTGGAGCATCCGTTGGGACAGAGTCTTTACCACTGTTGATGGACCGGGTGAACGTTTTTCTTACTTTCCTTATTTTATTGTAGTACTCGTACTTTGGCAAAGTTGGGTCATTTACAAAAGAAAAAAAATTAAAAACGCAGCATGATTCCGCTGCTTTGTCCTGCTTATTTACCTAATATTTACTATTTCAATTGGCTATTACAGCAAGAGGTAGTCTATTTTTCTGGTGAGACCTTCTATCAAAAACAAACCTACCGCAACCGTTCCTTACTTTATGGTGCAAATGGAATCCTCCGTTTGACCATTCCCATCAAACACAATCACAATGGTATAAAACCCAAAGATAAAGAGGTTGCAATCGCCTATGACATGAACTGGCAATTACAACATTGGAAATCCCTTTGCTCTGCCTATCGCTCCTCTCCTTACTTTGAATTTTATGAAGCAGATCTTTACCCCTTTTTTAAAGAAAAAACCCCTTTTCTTTTCGAATACAACCTCAAACTGATTGTGAAATTAATGGAACTGCTGGAACATCCACTAAAGTTTGAACGGGTTGAAACACGTTCAGAAAAGAATCATCGCCCAATGGAAGCATTACTATTGGCTAAAACATCCATTCCATACTCACCAGAGCCCTACACTCAGGTATTCAGTGATAAATTTGGTTTTCTTCCTAATTTAAGCCTTTTGGATGCTCTGTTTAATCTTGGACCAAACTGTGCCAATTATATTTTAAATGCAAGAGGCATATAACTACAAGCCTATTATAGCAGAGATGGGTTTGTGATCGGATAATTGAAGTTCATGCGTTTTAAAATCAATAACTTTAAGCTTTCTATCCGTCAATATGTAATCAATTCGCAAAGGAAAATAAGGGAATAGATAGGTTCCTCCAAAACCCTTTCCCCTCTCTCTAAAAGCATCGAAACGTTCTTTCGAAACAGACTGATAACTCTCTGAAAATGCATTGTTGTTTAAATCTGTACAAATAATTTCTGGATACGTACTTTCTGAAGCAAGTGCATTGAATTGATTAATTTGATCTATTTGTCGCTTAAAAACAGTTGCAATTTTATTGGCAAATCTTTTAGAATGCTGAGTAGAAAAAAGGGTGTCTTTTGAATTGATTTGAAGTGATTCAAAGTGTATATTATATAGTCTTAAAGTGTCATTTTTCCATACTAAATCACTTTGCATTCCTCCGTTTGATGATCCCTCAAACGGAATAGGCTTTGGGTGAAGCAATGGAAACTTTGACACAATACAGTTTCCAATTTGACCTTTTGATTTATAGGGTAAGAAAATTTGATACGGATAACTATTGAATTTTGGAGCCTGATTGACCGCATATTCTTGAAAACAAATAACATCTGGCTCGCTTGTTTCTATAAACTCTGCAATAGATTGTGGGATATCTTTTTCTTTTAACCAATCGAAACGATTGAAAGAACGAACATTAAAACTCATCACTTTAATACCCTGAGATGTAAAAATTGTATTGGACTTAAATTGATAAAGTAATTGCCATGAATCTAAACTCAAAGCAAAAACAATACAAAAAAGGAGCACAGGCCATTGAAATCGGTACAACCAAAAAAAGAAAAAAAACAAACTTAAAAGACATAAAAAAGGAGTGCCCAATGTAAGCAAAGGCACTTCTAATTTTAGGGGGAGTTGATTCATCGCAATTAAGAGTAAAAGCAACACGAGAACATTAATTAAAACAGCAAAACGGAAAAAAAAAGGTTTCTTTTTCATTTGATAAAGCTTACTTTTTGCCTGCTCGAAATAAAAATTCTTTTTCCTCTTTAGACAAACTATCGTATCCAGATACGCTTATTTTATCTAAGATTGCATCAATGCGCTTTTGATGATCATCCTGCATTGAAGCTGCTTTTGAAGTACTTTTGTTTTTGTTTGGTCTCGCTTTGTAAACTGTTTTTAAAGTCGGTTTCTTTTGAAAAAAGTTAACCAACTGGTCAACTAAATTTTCAAAAGGCACGCCGATATCTACCCCGGTTTGGAGACGCTGTGCATAAAAGTAGCCAAGAGCAGCCCCTCCTATATGCGCCAAATGCCCCCCTGCGTTTCCATAAGGAATCTGAATCACATCCAACAGTACAAGAGCTAGTCCAATAAAACGCAATTTAACATTGAAAAAGAGCAAGCGCACCTCATTATCTGGTGCGTAATCTGCCATAAAAATCAATACGGCCATAACACCTGCAGAAGCTCCAATCATATAAGGGGTACTGTTTTGAAATACAGGAAAAAAAGTATAACTCAACATAAAAGTAAGCCCACCAAAGAGGATTCCTAAAAAATATACATTGAAAAAGGTTTTAATAGGAAAAAGGTTTAAAAACAAACGGGAAGCAAAAAGCAATAAATACATATTCCAAAAAAGATGAAAAAATCCCGAGTGTAAAAAACTATAACTAAATAAGGTCCAAGGTTTAAAAAGCAATGCTTCCCAAGAAGATGAAAGTTCAAACCACCCCAGAAAAGAATCAGTAGACAGACTGAATAAAAACAAAAGGGTGTTTAAAAAAAAAGGTAATATAAAACAGGCTATATTAAAAGCGATGAGCTTTTCTGCGCCATTAAGTAAACTTAATCTGTACTGCAGTTGTTCAATAAATCTCATAAATCCCAACGGTTGTTGTCGAACTGATTTTTTTTCCAATACCACATCATGATGAAACCTGTAATGGCTCCTCCGACGTGAGCAAAATGTGCTATAGGTCCGATTGAATAGGAGGTAAATCCAAAAAAGAGATCTCCTAAAATAAGTAAGGGGACCAATACTTTTGCTTTCACAGGAATAGGAGGAAATAAGAGCATCAAACGGGCATTGGGAAACAAAAAGGCAAAAGCAACCAATACTCCATACAGAGCACCCGACGCCCCTACCATAACACCGTTGTATCCAGACAGAGCAGATAACAAATCAGATCTTCCTATTTGCTCTACCAGGGAGTAGGGTAGATCACTTGTTTTAAAAAAACGACTTATTTCAAATGAAGACAGACCATTTGCAGAAAGAAGGGATGTCAATTGATCTATTTGATAATAATAAAGTAGTAGTTGCAATGCAGCAGCTCCAAATCCTGTAGAGAGGTAAAAGAAAATAAATTTGTTTTTTCCCCACATTTGCTCAATGGGCGTCCCAAACATGTACAACCCAAACATATTAAAGAAAATATGTCCAAAATCACCATGCATAAACATATGAGTTAAAGGCTGCCAAATTTGGAATTTCGGGTTGGAAGGATAATGCAGTGCAAACAAATCATAAACCAGATCCCCCAAAGAAAGGGAAGCGATAAAAAAAATCCCGTTTATTATGAGGAGATGTTTTACGGTCTCGGTAATGTTACGCATTTAATTTAGTTTTTGTTCTATTTCACGCTTGTCTAAAGTAATAAAAATGGGCTTATTAAAAGGGGAAACACTCGTTTCCTTACAGCCAAAAAAGTCATCTAAAAGTGTCTGTTGCTCTTCTATTTCCAAAAGATCTCCAGATTTTATTGCTAAACTTTTTGCCATAGATTTCGCAATTTGATCGGCCTGACTAAAATGAGTAATGGAGCGATCTTCCGAACCAGACAAAAGGGTTTCTAATACCGATTCAATTTTGGACTGAGGACAATATTCTGGTCCACCCAAAACCTCTAGAAAACCCCCTGATTTTACTTCCAATTTAAAACCTAAAGATTCCAATACTTCACTTGATAGTTTGAATTCTTCTAATTGCATAGCATTTAATTTCATTTCCAAGGGAAATAACAGTTGTTGGCTCGACCCCTTTTTAGCGGTAATGACAGTTAAAAAACGTTCATATAAAACACGTTGATGCGCCCTTTTCTGGTCGATAAGTATCATACTAGACTGCAACGGGCAGACGATGTATTTTGAAAACAATTGAAATACACGTGTACGCTGAGGTACGTTGAGTAATGAAGCCTCTTGATTTGATGTCTTTGAAGGATCCATTTGAATGCCTGATAAAACATTTTCCCACTGCTCCGATTTGACTTTGGTGTTAGTGAAATCAGAATTGGATTGAAAAGGATTAAAACTAGAATCCACCTCAATTGGCGGGGTACTGGTTTTTTTTTCTTTATACGAATAAGGAACCTCAAAAGAAGGATTTTGTTCAAAGTCTAAGGTAGGCATCACTTGAAAAATCCCCAGGCTGTGTTTTACTGCTGACCTCAAAATAGCATAAATACTTTGTTCCTCTTCAAACTTAATTTCAGTTTTGGTAGGATGAATGTTGATATCAATGGTTTTTGGGTCGACCGTGAGATATAAAAAGTAACCTGGATGAAAGCCTGGCTTTAACAAGCCCTCAAATGCATTGGCTACTGCATGATGCAAAAAGGAATTTTTAATAAAACGATTGTTGACAAAGAAAAATTGATTTCCTCTGGTCTTTTTTGAAAACTCTGGCTTCAATACAAATCCCTTTAACTGTGCAAGAGAGGTCATTTCTTCGACAGGCACCAAATGATTGTCCCATTTTGTTCCAAAAATCGAAGTAATTCTTTTTCTAAGTGGACCAATACTCAAATCAAAAAGCTCGTTTCCATTGTTAAAAAACAAGAATTTAATTTCAGGATGCGCAAGAGCCACTCTCTGAAATTCATCAATGACATGTCGCAATTCTACAGTATCAGATTTTAAAAAATTGCGTCGGGCCGGAATATTGTAAAACAGACTTTTTACCGCAATTGAGGTTCCTTGAGGTTGGGTTGATAAGGTCTGTTCTACAACAGTACTACCCTCAATCTTTAAACAATGAGAAACCTCTTCTATTTCTGTTTTAGAATGAGTTTCAACATGAGCTATGGCAGCAATAGAGGCAAGTGCCTCACCTCTAAATCCTTTGGTGTTTAGAGCAAATAAATCCTCTGCTGATGTAATTTTTGAAGTGGCGTGACGTTCAAATGCCAGACGAATGTCTGTATTGTTCATACCCATTCCATCATCAATCACTTGAATGAGTGTTTTTCCAGCATCTTTGATGATGAGTTGTATGGTTTTAGCTCCTGCATCTACAGCATTTTCAAGTAGTTCTTTAACCACAGAAGCAGGACGTTGGATAACTTCCCCTGCAGCAATTTGATTGGCTACATGGTCCGGTAAAAGCGCGATTCTTGAATTCATTACTGTGACAGCATAAAAATGCTCAAATCAAAATCTAAAATGTACAGACAAACAAAAACCAAACCCAAAATAATCAAAAGTAAGCGTAGTGAAATGGAGCGATTATTTTTTGTACGCATTTGCAATCGCGCTTCTTTCCACTGTTGACCAAAATCATTACTATTATAGGTGTCGCGATATTTGGAAAACTTAGAGTCAAATTCGTACAAATTACCAGTATCTTTTCCTTTGTAATACCTCGGTGTATAGTTGTATCTCCTATTTTTTCGAAGCTTGAATAAATTTGATTTCAACATAAATCAAAGGTACAAGAAAGCGGTTAAAGAAGAAAAGCTACAAAGAGAAAGTTATCCAAACTTATTTGGATTTTAATGCGGCCATATGCAATGCAGTAACTGCAGCTTCGACACCCTTATTTCCATACTTTCCCCCACTGCGATCTTGTGCTTGCTTCAGGTTGTCATCAGTCAAAACACAAAACACAACCGGCACCTCATACATTACATTTAGGTCTTTGATCCCTTGAGAAACGGCCTGACACACAAAATCGAAATGTTTGGTTTCACCCTGAATAACACTACCTATTGCAATTACAGCATCTGGATTGAGTTCTTGTGCTCTTTTCGAGCCATAAACAAGTTCAAAACTCCCTGGCACCTCCCAAATTTGAATGTTTTTGGAAAGTACACCCGCTTCCAAAAGGGTTTTTTTTGCTCCAGTTTCTAGAGCTTTTGTAATAGTACTGTTCCATTGTGAAACAACAAGGTGAATGCGAAAAGGCTTTCCGTCAGGCAAACGTACACCATCAAAATCAGATCGGTTTCCTAATGCAGTGGACATCTAATTAATTTATTGCCTCTAGCTTTGCAATTTGAACTGCAACTAAAGTCGCTTCCTCTGAATCAGGAAATTCATTTTCGATACGTCTCAAATAAGAAAGTGCTTGGCTGTTTTTACCTAATTGAGTACCCGTCATGGCTGCTTTGTACAAATATTTAGGAGTACTGTATAAATTGTTGTTAATTTTTGAAGCAGCTAAATAATAATCATGTGCCTCTTGCAACTGACCTAACTGAACGAAAGCATCTCCAATAGCACCTTTAGAAAGGGCACTCAATAGTACATCCTCAGAATTAAATTGGTCCAGGTAAACAATCGCATTTTGGTAATCTTGAAGATTTAAGTAGGCCATTCCAGCACTATATGTGGCCAATTTTGCGGCTGGGGTTCCTTCATAATTTTCTATAACATCTAAGAAACCATACTTCCCCTCTCCCCCATTAAGTGCTCTTTTAAACAGGGAATCAGAATCTTGACTGTTTACAGCTAGATCAAAATAATACTGTGCTTGGTTCAATTCACTTACAGCTTCTTGAGACTTGGGCTTAATCACAAAGTTTTGGTACCCTAAGTAACCTAAAACACCTACAGCAACTACACCAATAACAGTAAGAATTACATTTTGATATTTTACCACCCACTCCTCCGTTTTAGAGGCGGTAGTATCTAGAGTTTCGAACACTTCTGCTGTTGTGCTTTCTTCTCTTAACTCAGCTTGTTTGTTTGGTGAAACTGATTTCTTTGCTCCTCGTTTTTTATATGTAGCCATCTTCAAATCTTTAAGGGTCAAAATTAGTCTTTTTATTCTAATTCAAAAAACGGAATGCTAGCTTCTAAGTTATTATTTTTGTCTGGTATGATTTTAAAACAATTGACACTTACTCAATACAAAAACATTGCTTCTAAAACATTTGATTTCAACCCCAAAATAAATTGTTTTATTGGAGATAATGGCAAAGGTAAATCGAACATTTTAGATGCCATTTACCACCTTTCTTTTGGAAAAGGCTACTTCAATTCTGTAGCAGTTCAAAACATTCAAAATGGAACTGATTTTTTTGTGCTCGATGGAAGATATGCTGGCAAAGAACGTGAAGAAAAAATTATTTGCTCACTAAAAAAAGGACAGAAAAAAATCATCAAAAGAAACGGAAAAGCTTATGAAAAACTTTCCGATCACATTGGTTTAATACCCACTGTAATTATATCTCCAGCAGATCGCGATTTGATTTCAGAAGGGAGCAGTACGAGAAGAAAATTTATTGATGGAGTTATTGGTCAAACCGATCCTGTTTTTCTACAGAACCTATTGGAATACAACAAAATTTTATCCCAACGCAATGCATTACTAAAATTCTTTGCCTTAAACAATACTTTTGATTCAGAGACATTAAGTATCTACAACAATCAACTCTCAAAACGCTCCACTCTTATATTTGAAAAAAGAAAAGCCTTTATGGAAGCCTTCCGTTTTGTATTCCACAACAGGTATGAAAACATAAGTGAAGGCAGTGAAAAAGTCTCTTTAGTTTATGACAGTCAACTTCATAAACACACTCCGGGTGTGCTTCTCGAAGAATCACTAAACAAAGACAAAATACTGCAATACACTTCCACAGGGATTCACAAAGATGACATTCAATTTCATCTAGACGATCAACCCATCAAAAAGTTTGGTAGTCAAGGACAGCAAAAAACTTTTTTAGTCGCATTAAAATTGGCACAATTCGACTTCCTTAAAAAACAAACTGGTGGAGCACCTATTCTTTTATTAGATGATGCTTTTGATAAACTGGATCAAAAACGGGTTACTCAAATTATCTCACTGGTAGATCAAGATGACTTTGGACAAATATTTATCACTGACACACATGAGGAACGCACAAAAGAAGCCTTAAAAAGGATCAAGTCCGGTTTTGAACTGTTTAAACTTATCTAAATGAAAAAACACTTGACTCTTTTATTATTTGCATTTATAGGTTGTACAAATCAAAAAACAATAAAACTAGAGGCATTAGAGGGCTATTGGGAAGTGAAATACATCACAGAAAAAGGAGAACAGTTTACTCCAAAAAAAACCATACTACTCTATGATCATTATCAAGTGCATTTTCCTAAGGGGCTCTTAAAGAAAGTGGTGCCTAATCCAGATGGTACTTTTTCCACATCAGAAGATGCAATCCCTTTTACTATAGAAAAAACAGAAAAAAACTACTACATTCATTTTAAATCCCGTTGGGATGAATGGTCGCAAAAAATTCGTTACTTAGACCCAGAACAATTGATACTTGTAAACGACAACCGAACATTCTATTATAATCGACCTTTCCAAAATCCTGAATGAAGCAGTCAAAAAATAAATTCGAGGCAAGATCTCTTAAGGATATTCTGAAAGAAGTTGTTGATCAAAAACCTCTGCAAAAAGGCGTTCAAAAGGTACGTATATGTAACTCTTGGGGAGAAGTAATGGGAAAGAACATACTTAATTATACAGACGATGTACGCTTTTCACATAACATTCTCTATGTAAGCATACGCTCTGCCCCTTTAAAGATGGAGCTGAGTTATAAACTAAATTTAATCAAAAACCGAATCAACAGCCACTTGGGTAGTGAATTTATCAACAAAGTAGTTTTAATCTAGTAACATTCATGTCCTGCAAAATGAAAAGCAGCTTCTGTAGCCGCATTTTCATCGCTGTCAGAACCGTGAACTGCATTTTCACCTATAGAAGTGGCGTAAAGCTTTCGAATAGTTCCTTCAGCAGCCTCAGCAGGATTTGTAGCACCTATTAAATCTCTGAAATCTTTAACTGCATTTTCTTTTTCAAGTACAGCAGCTACTATAGGTCCTCTGGACATGAAAGCGACAAGTTCTGGATAGAAAGGCCTTTCGCTGTGTACTGCATAGAAGCGTTCCGCATCACTCTTAGCGAGTTGTGTCAGTTTTAAAGCTTTAATTTGAAAGCCAGCGGAAGTAACCTTTTGTAAGATGTTCCCTATATGCCCCTTTTCAACTGCATCGGGCTTGATCATCATAAGTGTGGTATTTGCCATTTTTTTTTCGCGAAAGTACTAAATGTATTTTAAAGCCCTATGCCCCATTCAAAGAATCTATAAAATTCTGATAAAAGTCTTTTCTCATTTCTTATCCAACTCGTCTAAAGTAGTATCTTAGCTGTACTATGGAAAAGCACTTTATAAATGCCTTAAAAAAAGCATTAGAAACTCCAAAAAAAATTGCAATTCTTCCTCATAGAAATCCTGACGGAGACGCCTTAGGAAGCACACTTGCTCTAAAACATTTTCTAACACAAAAAAAACACCAAGCCGTTGTCCTCTCTGCAAATGACTATCCCAATTTCCTTAAATGGTTACCCGGAGAAACAAGTGTGTTAAAATACACAGAGTCTCCGAAAGATGTCCGCGAAAGACTTCAAAATGCAGAGTTGATTTTTACTTTAGACTTCAATTCACTTTCTCGAGTGGAAGACCTTACTGTTTTGGTAGAGAAGAGTGAAGCCTTGAAAATAATGATCGATCACCATGAAGAGCCTGAAGACTACGCAACCCTTTGCTATTCTGATCCGTCCATGAGTTCTACCTGTGAAATGGTCTATCACGTCATTAAAGCATTGGATGAAAATGAATTCAATTCAACAATTGCTCAGTGTCTCTACACCGGTATTATGACCGATACAGGATCGTTTCGCTATCCTTCTACTACATCAGAAACACACCAGGTTGTTGCTCACTTAATACAACTGGGAGTAGACAGTGCAACAATTCATCAACAAGTATACGACAGCGCCTCTCTGAGTCGGCTAAAATTATTAGGAATCACTCTTTCCAATTTGAAAATAATTCCAAATCTTCCGATTGTTTTCATGACACTTACCCAAAAAGAATTGGAGTCATGTGACTACCAAAAAGGAGATACTGAAGGCTTTGTGAATTATGGCCTAAGTCTTGAAGGTATTGTATTTTCATGTATTATGATTGAAAACGAAAGCGAAGGAAAAATAAAAATGTCTTTTCGTTCACAGGGTGCTTTTTCTGTTAATGACTTTGCGAGAACCTATTTTGACGGAGGAGGTCATCACAATGCTGCTGGAGGTATGTCAATGGACTCTATGAAAAATACCGTTGAACGGTTTAAGAAAGCAGTCGAAGAAAGTAAAAAACAATTTGATTAGTTCAATCATCATGAAAAACAGTTTTCCCCTTATCTTATTATGCCTCTTTCTTTCTTGTCAAGAAAATAAACCAAGATACCCTCTAAACAAAAGCAAAGAAATTTTTTTAAATACCTCGGCTTCCAGAAATAAATTCCTGCTAGCTCGAGAAGAATCTTTGATCAAAAAAGCTGCTCAAAGAGATAGTTTGCTTCGTTTTGAATCCTCAGAAAAGGGATTTTTATATGCCTACATCAAAAAATCAGAGAAAAATCTTCCTCTTCCCAAGAAAGGCGCTCATGTCCGCTTTGAATATCAAATAGAAGATTTAAATAAGACCTTACTCTACCAAAAATCAGAACTTGGAACTGTTGATTACCAAGTAGATCAGGAAGAATTGTTGCCTGCATTACGAGAGGGCATTCGGTTGATGCGTCCAGGAGAAGTTGTTGTATTTCTTTTTCCTTCCTACCTTTGCTTTGGATATCAAGGTGACGGAGAGAAAATTGGCATTAATCAACCCCTTCGTATTACTTTACAACGTATGAAAATAAACTAACTCATAAAATATGAACATGAAACATTTTATACTTTCAATTTTTGTATTTACCGCTCTATTAGGCTGTAAATCAAACTACCCTGACTTGGAACCCGGTTTGTATGCAGACATACAAACGGACAAAGGAACCATACTAATTAAATTAGCCACAGAAAAAGCACCTATAACCGTAGCCAATTTCGTTTCACTTAGCGAGGGAGAAAATCCAAAAGTTAGTGAAGAATACCAATCCAAAAGGTTTTACGATGGTCTCAAATTTCACAGGGTTATCAAAGACTTTATGATTCAAGGTGGTGATCCTTTAGGAAATGGATCAGGAAACCCAGGTTATCGCTTTGACGATGAGTTCAGCGATCTAACCCACAAAGGTCCCGGAATATTATCCATGGCCAATAGTGGTCCTGCCACAAACGGTAGTCAGTTTTTTATAACCCATAAAGCAACACCATGGCTAGATGGAAAACACACAGTTTTTGGAGAAGTAGTAGATGGACAAACTGTAGTGGATAGCATAGAACAAAATGATGTAATTCAAAAAATTAATATCATAAGAAAAGGAAGTGATGCACGTCAATTTGATGCTCCTAAAATTTTTAAAAATTATTTTGATAATAAAGAAGCTGTAGCGAAAGAAAAAGAAATAAAAAAGGCACAAATCAGTGAACAAAACACCATAAAATTTGATTCACTAAAAAAACAAGCAAAGCTGACTTCTTCCGGATTACAATACATCATTACTGAAAAGGGATCAGGAAAAAACGTGAATTCTACAAACATAGCAATGGTCCATTATGCAGTTTATTTTGTAGACGGTACATTATTAGAAACGAGCAATGAAACTACCGCCATAACCAACGAAGCATTCAATCCGCAAAAACAATCTGCTGGAATGTACGAACCTATTGAAGCAAGAGTAGGATCAGAAGATCGAATGATTGAAGGATTTAAAGAAGGAATTCGATTGTTAAAAGAAGGAGATAAAGCAACTCTTTTTCTACCTTATACACTTGCTTATGGTGAAGGTGGAACACGAGGAATACCTCCACAATCTGATTTGATTTTTGAAGTTGAAATTATTAGTGTAAAAGAATAGACCTCAAACAAAAGCCAAGTAAATCTTGGCTTTTTTATTCCATTTGATTTGAAACGAATTCACTTCTTTTTCATTGCATTGATCCCCATACAGTGGATTGCATTAAAGGGAATTCAAAACAACCCCCAAGGAGTAGAAAACTTTTACAGTCAGAGGCTTTACCCCTCTATTTTTAATTTTCATCGTTATTTTTTTGATAAAATACCCTTTTCTCTAGGTGATTTACTTTATGGTTTGGGGCTACTACTCCTATTAAAATTACTGTTTGATTTATTCCAAAAAAAAATAAGATTTAACAATATTGTCTTAAATGGTCTTACTTTATTTTCTCTCTTGCTACTACTCTTTCAGTTAAATTGGGGGCTTAATTATTACCGTTTACCCCTACACCAAAAACTTGATTACAATCTTGATTATACTGAAGAAGCGTTAGATTTCACCCTAGATCAGCTGATAAAAGAATCTAATAGTTTACAGAAAAGTTTAAGCAGTAATGACACCATTGCTGTGCAAATAAACTATACTACTTCTACTTTAGCAGAAAGGATTGAAAAAGAGTTTCAATTTGATTTACTTGACAACAATCCTCAACCCTACATCAAAAATTCATTGTGGAGTATTCTTCTCAGTTATATGGGCTATGCGGGATACTTAAATCCCTTTACATTGGAATCACAAGTCAATCATAAAATTCCGAAATTGAGCTATGTAGTTACTACTGCTCATGAAATGGCACATCAACTTGGGTTTGCTTCAGAAGGTGAAGCAAACTTCATCGCTTTTTATACCAGCATCCATCATTCCGATCCATTAATTCAATACGCAGGCTATACTTTTGCGCTACGTTATTGCTATTCTGAGCGTTATAAAGCCCATCCTGAGAAGGCAAAAAAGCAACTTCAAAACCTAAACCCAGGAGTGTTAAAAAACTTTCAGGAATTATCCCAGTTTTGGAAAAAATACCATAATCCTTTTGAACCTTTTTTAAAAAAAGGCTATGATTCTTATTTGAAAGCTAATGGCCAACCAAGAGGAATTCAAAGTTATGATGAAATGGTAGCTTTGGTAATAGCTCATTTGCTCAAAGAATCTGAATCGATCAATAAAATTGATTAATTTCATCACTTCTAATTCTGCAGCCCATATGAAATTAATCAGCAGTTCCAAAAACTCAGAAATCAAAAAATTGCGCCTGCTGTTCGACAAATCACGCGAACGTAAAAAACAAGGGCTATTTGTCATTGAAGGGAAAAGAGAACTCCAAAAAGCAATAGAAGGAAACTATCATATTGATACAATATTCCTCGAGGAAGGAAGCTTAGCAGAGCATCAAGAAATAAGAAGCCTGTTAGAACAAGACCAAAGTATAGAAGTTGATAAATCAATATTTGAACAAATATGTAGGCGTTCAGGAACAGAAAAAATTATTGCAATTGCAAAAAGTAAAACACATCATTTAGAAGAATTTATACTAACTAATAATGCTCTTGTTTTAGTTATAGAAGCACCTGAAAAGCCAGGTAATATTGGAGCATTATACCGAACTGCGAAGGCTGCAAATTTAGATGGAGTTATTATCGCTAATCCAAAAACTGATTTCTATAATCCCAACAGCATCCGATCCAGCTTAGGAAGTCTTTTTTTATTGCCGACAGCTATAGCTTCCACAAAAGAAGTAATAGCCTTTTTAAATCAAAAAGACTTTGCTATCGCAACCACTTCTTTAACATCAAATGCAGTTCCCTACAATCTATTTGACTATAAAACCCCTTGTGCACTAGTTATGGGTGCTGAAAGCACTGGACTTGAAAACCACTGGTCCAAGTCGAGTCATCATAACCTTATTATCCCAATGAACACCTCAATAGACTCATTAAATCTCTCTGTTTCGGCAGGGATTTTGATGTATGAGGCTGCACTAAAAAACAATAGGCTTGAATAAAATTCAATTCTTTAGTATCTTTCCTAAGCTATGATAATAGATTTAAAAGCGGAAAATAAAGAAATTGCTAAACAGTATAAAGAACTGTTGCGTATCAGCTACCAGACCCTTAATACTGAGGACAAAAAAATGATTCGTCTCGCTTTCGACACAGCAGTCGAAGCCCACAGCAACCAAAGAAGAAAATCTGGTGAAGCTTATATTTTTCATCCCATAAGCGTAGCAAAAATTGTCGCACAACAAATCGGCCTAGACGCTACTTCTATCTGTGCAGCACTTCTTCATGACGTAGTAGAAGACACCCCGTTTTCTCTAAAAGACATCGAACGAATGCTAGGTGCTAATGTGGCCAAAATTGTTCACGGTCTCACTAAAATATCGAACCTAAAAAAAGACAAAAACATTTCGCTACAAGCAGAGAACTTTAGAAAAATGTTGTTGACCCTCAATGATGATGTTCGGGTGATTATCATCAAAATTGCTGACCGCTTACACAACATGCAAACCATGGATTCGATGCCAGAGTATAAACAGGTGAAAATTGCATCTGAAACACTGTATATCTATGCCCCCCTGGCACACAGAATTGGACTCTACAACGTAAAAACAGAATTGGAAGACCTCAGTTTGAAATATACAGAACCCCAGCGTTATGAATCCATTAAAGAAAAAATAGAGGAAACAAAAGAAGTTCAAGAGACCTACATCAAATCGTTTTCGAGATTTTTAAACAAAGAGTTAAAAAAGGAACGGCTGGATTTTGAAATTAAAGGAAGGAGCAAATCCATTTATTCCATTCATAGAAAAATGGTTACCCAAAATATTCCCTTTGAAAAGATCTACGACAAATTTGCGCTCCGCATCATCTATAAAGCGAACAAAAACAACGAAAAGTTTTTAGCTTGGAAGATTTATTCAATTGTAACTGATCACTTTACACCAAACCCCACCAGACTACGTGACTGGATATCGGCCCCTAAATCTACAGGATATGAAGCCCTTCACATTACGGTAATGGGTCCGGCAAACAAGTGGGTAGAAATTCAAATTCGATCCGATCGAATGAACGAAATTGCAGAAAAAGGATACGCAGCGCATTACAAATACAAACAAGGAGATCAGAAAGATATAGGAATTGAGGCATGGCTCAACCGCCTTCAAGAGGTTTTAGAAAATAATACGGGTAATGCTGTTGATTTTGTAGAGGATTTCAAGCTGAATCTTTACGCTGAAGAAATTTTTGTTTTCACTCCAAAGGGAGATCTAAAATCCTTACCCCAAGGGGCAACAGCACTAGACTTTGCTTTTTTTATTCACACCGAAATTGGAAAAAAAACAAGAGGTGTTCGGGTAAATGACAGACTAGTTCCGTTGAGTAAAGTACTTAAAAGTGGCGATCAAATTGAAGTAATCACCTCTGGAAACACAAAGCCTAGCAGTAACTGGTTAGACTTTGTAGTTACTGCAAGAGCACGATCCATTATCAAATCATCATTAAACGAAGAGAAAAAAATACATGCCGAGGAAGGAAAAGAAATTTTAAGACGGAAACTCAAACCACTTAAAATTACCTTAAACGATAAAACCATTCAGCAAATGTTGGAGTATTTCAAATTTGAAAACAGCCAAGATTTGTATTACAGAATTGGTATCGGAACCTTAGATAATAAAAAACTTAAAGAGTTTGCAAACGAATACAACAACACCCTACTGAATTTCTTTAAAAGAAGGAGCAGTAAAAACAATCCTTATCCCAATACTGATTCAGACCAAATCACAGAAAAATTCGACCAACTTGTTTTTGGAAAAGAAAAAGAACCACTCGCACACAGTTTTGCTAGCTGTTGCAGACCCATACCGGGAGACGCTGTTTTTGGGTTCATAAGCATTAACGAAGGAATAAAGGTACATCATAAAGAATGTCCCAATGCTTTAGCACTACAGTCCAACTTTGCTTATCGAATTATCCCAGCAAAGTGGGTGGATTCTAGCGCCCAAGAATTTAATGCAGTTTTGAATTTATCAGGAATCGATAAAAAAGGATTAGTCAACGAAGTAACCCGAATGATCTCAAACAACAAGAGTATCAGTATCAATAAAATCAATTTTGATTCCGAAGATTCCTATTTCACAGGGGTGATCCACTTAAGTGTTCCCAATAAAAATGTGTTAAACAAACTGGTACAAAACCTTTCTAAGGTAAATGGTATCGATAAAATTGTAAGAAAATAGGGCTTAATACCTATCTTTACCTAATGCAAATTCAAAAATCAAATCAAGATATAGTAAAGGAAGTTTTTATCAACTACCTGGATCTAAAAGGGCATCGAAAGACTCCTGAACGATTTGCTATCTTGTTTGAGATATATGACAGTAAAGAACATTTTGATATCGAATCACTGTACATCAAAATGAAAAACAAAAATTACCGTGTCAGTAGGGCTACTCTATACAATACCATCGAACTACTTCTTGAATGTGGCCTAGTACGAAAACATCAATTTGGAAAAAACCAAGCTCAGTATGAAAAGTGTTATTTTGATCATCAACACGATCATTTTATCTATACAGACACGGGTGAGGTTAAAGAATTTTGCGACCCTCGAATTCAGCAAATAAAAAAAACGATAGAAGAAGTTTTTGATGTCGATATACACAATCATTCTTTATACTTTTACGGCACCAAAAAAAACAAAAAATCACAAGAATAAATGGCGGTTGACTTACTACTAGGACTCCAATGGGGCGATGAAGGAAAAGGAAAAATTGTAGACGTTCTTACGTCTAGTTATGATATTATTGCTCGGTTTCAAGGGGGTCCTAACGCAGGTCATACACTAGAATTTGAAGGAAATAAGCACGTGTTACATACCATACCTTCAGGTATATTTCACCCAAAAGCCATCAACCTTATTGGCAATGGAGTCGTTATAGATCCTGTCATTTTCATGAAAGAAATTGAAGATTTGGCTCCGTATTCAATTGATTTCAACAACAAACTGTTGATTTCAAAAAAAGCACATCTCATACTGCCCACACACCGACTTCTAGACGCTGCTTCAGAAGCGTCCAAAGGGAAAGCAAAAATTGGATCTACACTAAAAGGTATTGGCCCTACCTACATGGATAAAACAGGAAGAAATGGAATACGTGTAGGTGATATTCTCGCTCCCAACTGGGAAGAAAAGTATCGAGTATTAACCCAAAAACATCTAGATCTTCTCAAGAGCTATGAGGCTAAAATAGATTTTAATTTAAGTGATTTGGAGAAACCTTTCTTTAAAAGCATAGCCGCTTTGAGAAAATTTGAATTGGTCGATAGTGAACAATATTTAATCGAGGCGCAAAAAAAAGGAAAAAAAATTCTAGCTGAAGGGGCACAGGGTTCTTTGTTGGATATTGATTTTGGCACCTATCCATTTGTAACCTCCTCAACAACTACAGCAGCTGGAGCCTGTACAGGGCTAGGGGTCGCACCCAATCAAATAAAAGAAGTTTTTGGAATCTTTAAAGCCTATGCAACACGAGTGGGTAGCGGACCTTTTCCTACGGAACTTTTTGATGAAACTGGGGAACAGATGGCCAAAACAGGAAATGAGTTTGGCTCAACAACAGGTCGTGCTAGAAGATGCGGTTGGATTGACTTAGTAGCCTTAAAATACTCTATTGAAATCAATGGGGTTACCCAGCTTATGATGATGAAAGGAGATGTACTTACTGGTTTTGATTCAATTAAAGCTTGTATAGCTTACGATACAGAACAGGGTAGAATGAACTATTTACCCTATGATATTGCTTCCCAACAAATCACCCCAGTGTATGAAGAATTGCCCGGTTGGAAAGAAGATTTAACATCCATGACTAAGATCGATCAATTTCCAGAATCTTTTATGAATTACATTTCTTATTTAGAAAAAGTCCTAGAGACTCCCATTAAAATAGTCTCTGTAGGTCCGGACAGAAAGCAAACCATTTTTAGATAACCTTTTCTGCAATGCAATCGTCGTTTCGAATCGTAGCGATAACTACCGCTCTGCTCACGACTTTACTGGGTAAAGCACAAGAGCCAAAAATCATTGAAATTAGACAGGCTGGGGGGTCAAAACAGGATCAAAATGCTTTTCCTGGTGCTAATATCCTTTTTAAAAATGCTGAAAAAAGAGTACTGCTCTATCATGAAGGAGCACTCATCGAATCTGATCTCGCTTATTTTTATTCAAACGAAAACAATTTCAGAGCAGAAGGTCAAGTGATTTTTACACAAGGAGATAGCCTGAAAATGACATGTGACACTATTGAGTACGATGGTAAAACTCAAATTGCTATAGCAGAGGGAGCCGTTTATTTAAAACGCCCAGATATGTCTCTGACTACTGAAAAACTAAATTTAAATCGTATTGAAAACGAAGCCTTTTATGATACCAAAGGTGTTATAGTAGACAGTGCCAGTACCTTGACGAGTAATCGAGGGAGATACTATATGAATGAAAAAAAATACCGCTTTACTTCAAATGTGACTATTAACAACCCCGAATATATGGTCAATTCAGATCAGCTAGATTACTATACTGAGCGCAATCAAGCCTATCTTTATGGTAATTCCAAAATTAAAGGAGAAGCTTATACTATTGAGTGCGAACGCGGGTTTTATGATCTCGATAGAGAAAAAGGCGTATTTAAAAAAAATGCAACCCTTTTTTACGATAATAAAATCATCAAAGGTGACAGCCTGTATTTTGAAAGCGAGAAAAACTATGCTGCCGCAACCAAAAATGTTTCTATTCTCGATTCTCTAAATAATTCTATCATCACTGGACATTACGGAGAAATTTTTAAAGCAAAAGATTCTGCTATAATTACAAGAAGAGCACTTGCTGTTAATATTATAGATAAAGACTCGCTCTTTATTCATGCAGACACTCTCGTTGCTACTGGACCAGAAGAACGTAGGATTTTACGAGCTTATTACGATGTAAGGATTCTAAAAAATGACCTTCGTGGAAGATCTGATTCCCTCTATTTGGACGAAGCTGTAGGACTGACAAAACTACTCAACAAACCACTGACGAAACAAGAGGAACAGATATTTACTGAAGCAGACCGAAATAAAAAAAATCCCGTATTATGGTTTGATAAAAGTCAGATGTCCGGAAATCAAATTCTCTTGCTTTCCGATACTCAAACCAAAAAACTCGACTCTCTGAAAATAGACGGAAACGTCTTTATTATCGAGAAAGACACTTTAAGTGAAAAAGGATTCAATCAAATTAAAGGAGGTACTTTGAGAGGAGCCTTTAAAGAAGGTAAGCTTGACAATATCATCATAAAGAAAAATACAGAAATGGTCTACTACCTATATAATGATGAAGACTTGCAATTGATTGGAATAGACAAAACAACTTGTAGCGCACTTCAAATGGACTTCCTTGATGGTGAAATCAATGATATTACTTTTTTAGTTAGCCCTAATGGCGATGTTTATCCTGAAGAAGAACTCCCATTCAATGAAAGAACCCTAAAGGGATTTGCCTGGAGAAAACAAGAACGCCCAGAAACAGTCAATGATTTATTTGATGAAAATGATAAAGAAGATCAATTTCCGGAAATTCTAAAATTCAAATATCCTGAAATTGCTCCCGATCAGGATAAATTACAGTGATGAACCACTTAAAAAAAGACTTTTTACAATATCAAGCCAAAACAACACCTCATCCATTAGGACTGGAGATCAAAAAGGCAAAAGGGAGCTATATAACCACAACTGATGGAAAAAGGTATTTGGATTTTGTTGCCGGTGTTTCCGCTTGTAGCCTGGGACACCGTCATCCCAAAGTAGTTCGGGCCATACGTAAACAGACCCGATCCTACTTACATGTTATGGTTTATGGTGAATTTGCACAGACACCCGCTGTTGATTTATGCAAAGAACTCGTAGCCTTACTCCCCGAAAATCAGGAATGTGTTTATTTAACAAATTCAGGCACAGAAGCTATAGAAGGTGCTTTAAAACTAGCGAAAAGAGCTACTGGAAGAAGTGAATTAATTGGTGCTCAAAACAGTTACCATGGAAGCACTCAGGGTGCGCTGAGTCTTTTAGGCTCTGAACATCAGAAAATTGGCTATCGCCCACTCCTTCCTCAAACACGTTTCATCAGATATAATGTAGAGGAGGACTTAGAGCTAATCACTAAAAAAACAGCAGCAGTTCTGCTAGAAACCATACAGGGAGGAGCTGGTTTTATAGTCCCTAAATCTGATTATCTAATAAAGGTAAAAGATCGGTGTGAAAAAGTTGGAGCGCTATTGATATTAGATGAAATACAGCCCGGTTTTGGAAGAACCGGTCGTTTTTTTGGTTTTGAGCATTACCATGTTAAACCGGATATAGTTGTCATGGGAAAAGGAATGGGTGGCGGACTACCAGTAGGAGCTTTTTCTGCTTCAAACGAACTGATGCGACAATTAGCAGAAAAACCAAAACTTGGTCATATTACTACTTTTGGTGGAAACCCTCTTATCGCCGCCGCCAGTCTAGCAACACTTCGTGAACTGAGAGATTCTAAAATACTTAATCAAATTGATGAAAAAGAAATGCTCTTCCGCGAAGGATTAAGGCATGAAAAAATTCATGAAGTAAGAGGTAAAGGATTGATGTTAGCGCCCATCTTTGAAAACGCTGAAATAGCCAATAAAGTGGTTTTAAAGAGTTTAGAAAAAGGCCTGCTTTTGTTCTGGTTACTTTGGGAAAAAAAAGCTGTTCGAATTTCTCCACCGCTTACAATTTCTAAAAAACAAATCCAAAAGGGATGCACTATCATACGTGAAGTATTGGACACCCTTTAGCTTATGGGTGTTAACTATTTTGTTAAAAACAAATTGAATTACAATTACTTTTCTCTTGAGTTGTCCTTTATTTTTAAACAACCTATTAGGAATTGATTTATGTTCAATTACAACTCTGGAGAAACACAATCCTCCATTAAGAAGTTTGAGCAAATGCTCAAAACCAATTTAATCTATTTTTTTGATGCCCAAGAATTTGAAGACATTGTAGTTCACTATCTGGGTTTTGGCGAAAATCATTTGGCAAAAAAGGCACTGAAAATGGGGTTGGATCAACATCCAGATTGCCTTCCACTATTGCTCCTTCAGAGTGAGGTTTTAATCATCGATGAAAAATTTGAAATGGCTCTACAACTCCTAGAGTACGTCGAAAAACTAAGCCCTTACGATGAAGAAATAGCTCTTCAGAGAGCGAGTATTGCCTCAAAAAAAGGGGATCATAAAACTTCGATATCTCACCTTCACAAGGCCTTAGAAATATCTGAAGATCCAATTGAAATTTGGAACCTTTTGGGAATGGAGCATTTATTAGCAGAAGAATATGAGGAAGCTTCATATTTTTTTAAAAATTGTGTTGAAGACAATCCTGAAGACTACCCTTCGCTTTACAACTTACTTTATTGTTATGAGCAGTTAGACCAAGAACAGTCGGCTATAGACTCACTAAATAAAGTACTAGAACACGACCCTTATTGTGAGGTGGCATGGCATCAGTTAGGAAAAGTTTTGATGAAAATCGGGAAGATGAAAGAAGCTTTATCCGCGTTGGACTTCGCGATTATTAGTGATGATAGTTTTACAGGTGCCTACATAGAAAAAGGAAAGGTTTTAGAAACCATGGGGAAAATTAATGAAGCAATAGAAAATTATGAGGTTGCATTAAATTCAAATGAACCTTCTGCATTCTTATACAAATGTATTGGTAGGTGCCACGAACAATTAGGAAATACAGAACTGGCTAAACAGTTTTATCTTAAATCAATAAAACTAGAACCCTCCAATGAAAAAAGTTGGGAAGCACTTGTGCATTTTTTTATAACACAAAAGAATTATACAAGGGCAAAATTTTATATCGAACAAGCTCTTGAAACAAATAGTGACGCAGTAGCTCTCTGGAAATTAGGATTGGATCTCTACAGTTCTATGAAAAATAATGATAAAGCGATTCAATCGGCCCAAAAACTATTGGAACTAGGAAATCAGAACGCTGAAATAAAAATTCATCTCATTGACTTATTATTAAAACAAAAGCGCTGGGAAGAAGCCCATGAAGTAGCAGAAGAAGCCTTTGCTCAGCACCCAAAAAACAAGGATTTAGCCCTCCGGATCGCAGGACTTTGTTTTCATTTAAACCGAACAGATGAGGGGCTTTATTTATTAAATCCTACTCAACTCGATACCGAAGAGAAAACACAATTTTCGAGTCTATTTCCTGATTTTAAAACCTTACTTGCAGAGGAATAAATAATTCATTAATTGAATTAAAATGCGTTCGCTACCTTTGTTTGAAGCAAAAACCGTGATATGCACTACTTAATGCTTTACTTGAAGGGAATGTTAATGGGTGCCGCAGACATCGTACCAGGCGTTTCAGGAGGCACAATAGCTTTAATTACAGGTGTTTATAAAGAACTCTTGGAAAGCATCAATGCACTGTCTTGGCAAAACCTGAAATATTTTAAAAACGAAGGAATAACAGGAATCTGGAAAAGACTGAAAGGACCATTTCTGCTTTCCCTCTTTGGTGGAATCCTCACTAGTATCTTACTTTTTTCTAGAATTTTAGAATGGTTATTCGTACATGAGCCTATAGGATTGTGGTCTTTTTTCCTGGGCCTTCTCCTTGCAAGTATTCTCTTTTTAATCAAAACTGAACTCCATTACAATGCACTTTCATTCCTTTATTTGTTTTTTGGAGCACTAGCTTCCTACCTGCTTACACAACTTATGGGAGTCTCTAGCGATACCCCATTGTGGTATTTATTTTTTGCTGGCTTTATAGGCATCTCAGCAATGATATTACCCGGTTTATCAGGCGCCTATATCCTTTTTGTTTTAGGAGTTTACCAAACCGTAATGACCAATCTTCGTATAGCACAAGATCTGCTTATGGATTTTGATAAAGAAGTGTTTTTTAAGATTGGTTCTGAGCTTGGTGTGTTTATTTTAGGAATCCTAGTGGGAATAAAAATTTTTGCAAAGTTTTTATCTCGACTTTTAAAACGCTATCCCAATCACACCATTGCTGTATTGATAGGCTTGATGTTAGGCGCATTGAACAAAGTTTGGCCATGGCAAAATCCTGTTCCTAAAACCAATGAGGACTCCCCACAATTGATGGAAGCTGCACTTCCACAGCAGTTTAAAGGAGGAGATCCAGAGATTGTCAAAGCCGTTTTCTTAATGGTAGTAGGCTTTGGATTACTTTTTTTACTCGAAAAAAGTAAACGCTTTATTAAAAAATGAGCTTTAACCTCAAAAAAAATAAAACCGCTAACGCCTTTTTTTTACTACTAAAAGGTATTGCTATGGGAGCAGCCAATAAGGTACCCGGAGTATCAGGAGGAATTGTTGCGCTTGTAGGAGGTTTTTATGAAAAACTGATCTTTTCCTTCCAGCGTCTAAATGGAAAAGCACTTGTACTCCTTTTAAATGGTCGATTTAAAAGCTTTTGGGAGTATGTAAATGGTTCTTTCTTAAGCCTAATTTTTGGAGGAGTTATCATCAGTTACTTTAGTGTTTCTCTTCTCTTGGATTATTTGTTGGAACGCTATGAAACTCTCGTCTTAGGTGGATTTTTTGGAATGATACTCGCTTCCTTATATTTGATCTTTAAACAGATTGATAAGTGGAATAAAAATACATTGCTAGCACTGTTTTTAGGATTTAGCTTTGGTCTTGTACTCACTTTTGCACGTCCGGCTTCAGAAAACGACCATTTGGTTTTTGTGTTTTTTTGTGGCATCATCAGCGTGTCGGGTATGACCATCCCCGGACTATCTGGTTCCTTTTTACTTTTGATTTTAGGAAACTATAATCTACTCCTGGTGGATGCTGTTAATGCCCTTTTCCATGTGCTTTCAGAAGCTACGGTAATGAATTTTGACTCCTTTTCTGACCCTTACATGAAACGCTTACTCGTAATTATGTTTGCTTTTGCGCTAGGTTCTTTAAGCGGATTGATTTTATTTTCAAACCTACTAAAATGGGTGCTGGAACACCATCCAAAACAAACATTATCCGCCATAATTGGTTTTATAGGAGGCACACTCATTTTGGTTTATCCATGGAGGACAAAAGAATACCTGTACAATGAAGAGGGTTCATTACTTTTAAACTCCGTAGGCAACCCCAGCCTCGCAAATTATAGCTATTATCTCCCAGATTTTCATGACCTACAAACCTATGGCGTATTTTTAACCCTTATTTTGGGTGCAAGTGTCCTATTTATACTAGATTATTATGACAAAAAAAGACCTTCCTAAACAGTATGGTTTAGTGGGGAAGAATATTGACTATTCTTTTTCAAGACATTATTTTTCTGAAAAATTTCTTCGTGAAAAAAGAACCAATCATCACTATGTAAATTATGATTTGAAAAGTATTGATGAATTTGTGCAGGTTTTAACAAGTACTCCTACTCCCAATGGCCTGAATGTTACCATACCCTATAAAAAAGCTGTCATTCCCTATTTAGATGAACTCTCTGATGAAGCTGCTGTCATAGGAGCTGTAAACACAATTGTATGGAACTCTTCGGGGAAAATTGTAGGACACAACACGGATCATTTCGGCTTTACAAAGGCGCTGATGGAACAAATTAAATCACTCCCAAAAAAAGCCTTGATATTAGGTACTGGAGGGGCCTCTAAGGCAATTCAATTTGCTCTGGATCAAATACATTGTGAATATCTAATGGTATCCAGAAAACCCCATAAGAATCAATTGAGTTATAATGATCTGAATTCTGATGTGCTAAATTCAGTTGAATTGATCGTCAATACTACTCCCCTAGGCACTTTCCCTAACATCTCTGAGTCTCCTCAGATACCATACAAACTATTACATTCTAAACATTTATTGTTTGATTTGATCTACAATCCAGAAGAGTCACAATTCCTAAAGGAAGGAAAAAAACAAGGATGCCAAACGACAAACGGCTATAAAATGCTAGTATATCAAGCCGAAAAATCTTGGGAACTTTGGAATGCAAATTCCTAAAATTTAGAGTTTCTATTTTTAGAATTCAAAAAATTGTATATTATTTGTAGTTAGACAATTATTACTCATGGAAGAGCATACTCTACAACCTGGTGCGGAGGAAGAAAAGAAGCCGCAAAAAAAACAAGCAACAGATACGAAAGCTAAAAAAACTGATGCGCCTAAAGAGGTAGTTCAAACTACATCTCAAAAAGAAGTGGAAAAGAAAAAAGCAGTCTCAAAGAAAAAAGAGGAGAAAGAAAAAATGACAGAAACTGCCGAGGAAGTTCAAACTGAAAAAAAGGCAGAGGCTTCAGAAAAAGAGACCCCTGTAAAAAATGAGGTGCCAGAAAACTCTGAAGAAGTTAAAATCGACTACAGATTACTTACTATTGATTCGCTTGTTGATGCTTACGAAAAACTAGCTCATGGAGAGTTTTGGTTAAAACAGCATAAAACACTTCAAAACATCAGCCAGATTTTTGATGAGAAATTCCAAGAGGATGTTGAAAAACAAAAAAAACGTTTTGTAGAAGAAGGAGGCAATGAAATTGATTTTTTCTTCAAACCTGAGTATAAAAAGCGTTTTGATCAGATCAGCTACGATTACCGAAAAAAAAGAAGAACACATTACAAAGAACAGGAGGCTGCTCAAAAAGTCAATTTAGAAAGAAGAAAATCGATAATTGAGGAAATCAAAAAATTGATTGATCAAAATCAAATTGACTCCATGACCTATAAATCTTTTCGGACACTACAAGAGAGTTGGTACAACACAGGGCAAGTACCTAGAGGGGAAAGTCAAAACCTTTGGGAAACCTTTAAACATCATGTAGAACGCTTTTATGCCTTTCTTCATTTAGACCGCGAATTCAGAGAACTAGATTTCAAGCATAACTACGAAGAAAAACTGAAAATCATAGAACGTGCTGAAGCCCTTCAGAACTATCCAGATATCATCAAAGCCAGTAGGGATTTGAACATCTTACACCAACAGTGGAAAAACGATTTAGGCCCTGTTGCAAAAGAGCATCGTGAAGACTTATGGGAACGATTTCAAAAAGCGACTAAAATAATTCAGACCCGAAGACAAGAATACCAAAAAGATGCTGCGGGTGTCATGAAAGAAAACATGGCAAAAAAAGAGTCTCTGCTTAAGGAAATGCACAAACTTTTGGAAGAGCCACCACAAAATCACAACGGATGGCAGCAGGCCATTAAAAAATTCAACTCATTAAGAGAAGAATTTAAAGCGATTGGCTACGTTCCTGCAAAAGAGAGCAAAACATCATGGAAAGACTTCAGAGAAATTGGATCTGAATTCATGAGCAAAAAAAATCTATTCTATAAAGAACAAAAGAAAATCTTTAACGAAAACATAGAAGGCAAAAAGAATTTGATCCAACGTTCCAAGCAGATTCTTGATATGGACAATTGGGAAGATCAAGTTCAAGTCATGAAAGACCTCCAAAAAGAATGGAAATCCATTGGTTTTGTTCCCAGAAAATTAGACAACAAATTGTGGAAAGAATTTTCACAGATTCAAAAAGAATATTTTGATCGGATCAAATCGGGCTACCAAAGACTTACAGAAGAACAAGAAGTGCTTTTGAAGAAAAAAACAGCTCATATTAAAGAACTATCCTCTAAAAAGTTAACCGCTGAAAAAGAGGCAATGAAAAAAGAGTATTTTGAATACTGGGAGGAATGGAAAGAAATGGGGACTCTTGACTCCAAAAACGAATCCAAATTGAATCAAGAATTTTCAAAGGCTTTAATGAACCTAATCAAAAATTCTGAGTTGGATAAAAAAGATCAAAATCAAGTTATTGAGGCACTTAACGCAACAGTACTTCAAAACGACCCGAAACGACTTGAAAAAGAATTTCAAAATGCAAAAACGAATTTGTCGAACCTGAAAGCTGAATTAACACAACTGGAAAACAACTTGGAATTTTTCAGTAACTCCAGTAGCGAAAATCCACTTTACAAAAATGTGGAAAAACAAATCAGAAGTTGTCAGAAAAAAATTGATCAAGCGCAACAACAATATATTAGCCTAAAGCAAATAAAAAATGTTATAGAAAAGCAAGCGCGAAATGTTCAAGAACAAGAAGAAAATTCAAATCAAGAGCCTTTTGAGGAAGAAACTTGATTTTTAGCCTTTTTCCAGAGCTGTTCTAATTCCTCTAGAGTGAGGTCCTGGATTAATTTTCCATTTTGTTCTACCTCTGCTTCCATACAGTTAAATCGTTGAATAAATTTTATATTGGTGCGCTCAAGTGCTGTATCTGGATTGATTTTCAAAAAACGTGCATAATTAATTAAAGAAAACAACACATCACCCAGTTCTTCTTCACTTTTTTTGAGATCTCCTTTTTGGACTTCAAGTTGAAATTCATTGATTTCTTCTTTTACTTTTTTCCAAACCTGAGTTGCATTTTTCCAGTCAAAACCTACCCCTGCAGCTTTGTCTTGGATGCGTTGTGCTTTAACTAGAGCAGGCAACCCTTTGGGCACACCACCTAATACGGTTTTCTTGCCTTCTTTGAGCTTTAATGCTTCCCAGTTTTTCTTGACTTCTGCTTCATCTTTAACTTTTACGTCCCCATAAATATGAGGGTGGCGGTAAATCAACTTTTCACAAATCTCATTCGCAACATCGGCCAGATCAAATGCTTCTTCTTCACCTCCTAGTTTGGAATAAAAAACAATATGCAATAGTAAGTCTCCTAGTTCTTTTTTAATTTCAGAACGGTTTCCTGATAGAATTGCATCACCCAATTCGTAGGTTTCTTCTATGGTTAGATGCCGTAAACTCTCAAAAGTTTGTTTTTTGTCCCAAGGACATTCCGCTCTCAAAGTATCCATAATATCAAGTAATCTTCCGAAAGCAGCTAATTTATCAGCTTTAGAATTCATTTTTCTTTGGAAGAAGAGGTTTGCTTTATTTCCTTTTTAGACTCATTTTCAGAAAATGTAATGAGTTTATTTGCAATGAGAAGATTATACCATTGAATGATTTTTTTAATGTCACTCGGGTATACACGCTCTTCATCATAATCCTCCAATATGTCAAAAAAATACGCTTCTAAATCTGTAGAGGAAGCTTTGGGCTTCACTCGTGCACTCTTTCCCTTTTCATGAACAAGCATTTTTTCAAATACCTCAGTCAAAGGAACTTCTTTTCCAAGACAGAAAATTTGAATATCACTCAACACACTAATTTGTTGTATAGGTGTGGTCATAATTCGTTTTCCATCGACTAATGAGGTGGCAAGAACTCCTCCCCTAGTTTGGGCATCTAGCGAGTAAAGGCCTGGCCTTCCTGCGACAGCAATGATTTTTTTTAAATCCATCTGTTACTTTTTTGATTTAATTGGAAATTTCATTTTATACTCTACAGAAACTGCTCCTTTTGAAATGGAAGCCAATCTGTTTTTTATAAGTCTACGTTTAAGAGGAGAAATATGATCGGTAAAGAGTACCCCTTCTATATGATCATATTCATGTTGAACTACTCGTGCAGCAAGTCCGCGTAAAGTGATCCGATGGGTTTCAAAATTTTCATCTTGGTATTGCAGTGTGATTTGTTCTTTTCGGGATACGTCTTCTCGTACGTCTGGTATACTTAAACAACCCTCGTTAAAATCCCACAAGGGTCCTTGCTCATCAATTATTATGGGATTGATAAAAACCTTTTTAAAGGATTTTAAGGTTTTCACTTCTTCGGGTTCCATTTCATCTTCATCGACAAAGGGACCCGCATCAATAACAAACAAACGAATAGAAAGCCCTATTTGGGGTGCGGCAAGTCCTACTCCGTGAGCCGCGTACATGGTCTCCCACATATTGTCAATCAGTTGCTTTAAATCAGGATAAGCAGAAGTAATTTCGTCAGCTTTTCTTTTTAAAACAGCTGAGCCATAAGCCACAATCGGTAGTATCATAGTGAATTTGCTTTGTGATTCAAATAAGATTGAAGAATGAGTGTCGCACTGATTTGATCCACCAAACCTTTGTCCCTGCGTTGTTTTTTTGATGAACCAGTGTTTATAAGGGTTTGAAAAGCAATTTTAGAGGTAAAACGTTCGTCGTAACGGAAGATTTTTTGATTGGGAAATTGATTTTCAAGCAATTTGATAAAAGAGAGAATTTGATCTTCTACAGTAGAGGGAGTACCGTCTTTTTGTAAGGGTTTCCCAACGATAAAAGCATCGACTTCTTCTTCACCACAATACTGCTTTAAAAAAGAAATCACTTCGGCAGTAGGTAGGTTTTTAAGTCCACTTGCTATAAGTTGTTTGGGGTCCGTACAGGCCAAACCCGTCCGTTTAATTCCATAATCGATTCCCACTAAACTTCCCATGAATATTTTTTGCAAATATACCTTTTTCAAACCGATCTGCTTTATTTGATTCGTTTCGAATTCTTTACCTTTGACAAAAATTTTAAAATGAGAAAAATCATAGAAGCTGCATGGGAAAATCGATCCTTACTCGAAAACCTGGAGACTCAAGCAACCATCAGAAAAGTAATCGACCAGCTAGATGAAGGGATACTTCGAGTAGCTGAGCCCAATGGTTCAAACTGGACTGTAAATGAGTGGGTTAAAAAAGCAGTTGTTTTGTATTTTCCCATTCAAAAAATGGAAACTCTTGAGGCAGGACCTCTAGAGTTTCACGATAAGATACCATTAAAAAAGGGCTATCAACAAAAAGGTATTCGTGTTGTCCCTCATGCCGTTGCAAGACAGGGTGCTTATATTTCAAAAGGAGTAATTATGATGCCTAGTTTTGTAAACATAGGAGCTTATGTAGAGGAAGGGACCATGGTCGATACCTGGGCTACTGTAGGGAGTTGTGCTCAAATTGGAAAAAACGTACACCTCAGCGGAGGGGTTGGAATTGGAGGTGTTTTAGAACCGCTTCAAGCTGCACCAGTAATCATTGAAGACAACGCATTTCTAGGATCAAGGAGTATTGTTGTAGAAGGGGTACGCGTATGTGCTGAAGCCGTCTTAGGGGCCAATGTTGTATTAACCGCATCAACTAAAATCATTGATGTTACGGGGAAACAACCCAAGGAATACAAGGGGATTGTTCCTGCGCGATCTGTCGTTATACCGGGAAGTTATACAAAAGCCTTTCCTTCTGGATCTTATCAAGTCCCCTGTGCTCTAATAATCGGAAAAAGAAAAGAAAGTACCGATAAAAAAACCTCCTTAAACGATGCCTTACGCACACATGATGTAGCCGTATAAAAAATGTATTGCCTCTACGTGAGCTAATAAAAATTTTCAACAGAACTGAAGTGCACCTACAAAACGATTTTACAGACACGCTAAATTCTCCACTTTTCAAAGTACTTCGGGACTGTGTACAGGAACTTCATCTTGAAACCTATGTTATTGGAGGTTTTGTAAGGGATCACCTCTTGGGAAGAGGAGTGCAAAAAGACATTGATGTTGTCACTGTAGGCTCTGGAATTGAACTCGCACAAGCAGTTCAAAAAAAATTAAAAGGTGCTAAAGAGGTACAAATATTTAAAACCTACGGAACAGCTATGATACACTGGAAGGGTGTGGATATCGAATTTGTAGGGGCTAGAAAAGAATCGTATTCCAAAGAAAGTCGAAATCCTGTAGTCGCCCCAGGCACCTTAAAAGACGATCAAGAGCGAAGAGACTTTACTGTAAATGCTTTAGCCATCAGTTTAAATTTAGAAAATTTTGGAGCACTACTTGATCCTTTTAAAGGCATCCAAGACCTTAAAGAAAAAAAGCTCAAAACACCACTAAATCCAGACATTACGTACTCTGATGATCCCCTGAGAATGTTACGAGCCATTCGTTTTGCCACCCAACTGGACTTTACCATAGAACCCCAATCACTAAAAGCCATTGAAAAAAACGCAGTCCGTATCGACATCATTTCCGAAGAACGGATCGTTGAAGAACTTGCCAAAATACTCGCCTCTAAAAAACCATCAAAAGGTTTTTTGCTTTTGGAACGAACAGGTCTTTTGGAACGCATTTTGCCAGAGTTGATTGCTCTTAAAGGGGTAGAAGAAATAGAAGGACAAAAACACAAAGACAACTTTTATCACACACTTGAAGTCGTTGATAATCTCTGTGAAAAAAGTGAAAATCTATGGTTGCGTTGGGCCGCTTTGTTTCATGATATAGGAAAGGCCCCTACAAAAAAATTCAAACCTCCAACGGGTTGGACTTTTCACAACCATGAGTTTGTTGGGGCTAAAATGATTTACAAAATATTCAAACGCCTTAAAATGCCTTTGAACGAAAAATTAAAATACGTTCAAAAAATGGTTTTTATGAGTTCGCGACCTATCATCATCTCGGAAGATCACGTAAGCGACTCCGCAGTAAGAAGATTGGTTTTTGACGCTGGCCCCCATATCGATGATCTAATCACCCTTTGTGAAGCCGACATAACCACCAAAAATCCCAAACGATTCGAAAAGTATCACAATAATTTTAAAATTGTACGTGAAAAAATAGTTGAGGTCGAAGAAAAAGATCAACTTAGAAACTTTCAACCTCCTGTAAGCGGAGAAGAAATCATGACCTTTTTTAACATAAAACCTTCTAGAGAAATTGGGATCATCAAAGAAGCAATAAAAGAAGCCATCCTAGAAGGAGAAATTCCAAATGAATATCAAGCAGCATACGAAAGAATGAAAGAAGAAGGGAGAAAATTAGGATTACATGCTCATGAATAAGCCCTACACCTTTTTTTTGATTACCAGCTTAGTATTAGTTTACCTTGTGATAGCTGCGGGTTCCGTTGTACGCATGACAGGTAGTGGCATGGGATGCCCAGATTGGCCCAAGTGTTTTGGTTATATTATTCCTCCCACAGAGCGTTCCCAACTCGAATGGAAACCTGGGCAGAATTATAAAAAAGGAGAGGTGATAATTGTAGAAGAAAGTCTAAGAGTCGCACCCAGAGATTTTGCCACCAAAAAAAATTATAATGAAGAAAACTGGGAACCCTACACCAAACACGATTATGCTGTTTTTAATCCTACCCATACTTGGATTGAATTTCTTAACCGCTTACTCGGTGCACTAGCAGGACTGGCCACGCTACTGCTTTTTGTTTTTTCACTTTTCAAATTTAAAAAGGATCGTTTATTATGTTTCGTTTCTTTTCTCATCGTATTGGGTATGGGATTTCAAGCATGGCTAGGTAAAACGGTGGTCGATTCTAATCTACTACCTTTCAAAATAACCCTCCATATGATCATGGCACTACTTCTGGTGTTATTGCTTGTCTTCCTTTTGGAACGCAACTATTCTATTATAAAGCCATTAAAAAGCAACTCCTCACTAAAAACTGCTGTTGCTGTTGGGCTGTTTCTCACATTGATTCAAATTGGAATGGGGACACAAGTACGTCAATTTGTTGATGAGCAAATGAAATTCTGGGGGCTAGAAGTAGCCTCAAAATGGTTGTCTTCTCCCCCTTTTATCTTTTATTTTCACCGCAGCTTTTCATTACTTGTAATTGCCATACACGGACTTATTGCCTATCATCTCTTTCAAAATAGACAACTGCCACTTGTATTTAAATTTGTACTATTTTTAATCGGTTTAGAGGTTGTAACAGGAATAGGGATGTATTATTTTGATTTTCCATTTTCTTCGCAACCGTTACATTTGATTTTTGCCTCTCTTTTGTTTGGAGCGCAAAGCTTTTTTATGATTCGTTTAATAAAGCAAAGATGATTTACAGAATTCGAATAATATTAGATGTTACTGAAGATGTACTCCGCGATATAGAAATCGAAGAAGAGGCTACCTTAGAGGACCTCCATCATTGCATCATTCAATCCTTTGGATTTCTAGGCAATGAAATGGCCTCTTTTTATAAGTCTGATGAACAGTGGACCCAAGGAGAGGAGCTCCCCCTTGAATCAATGAATGAAGAACCTTCTAAAAATGAAGAACCACTCAATAAAATTTTCACCCTGTCTCAACCTCACCTTATCTACATATACGATTTTCTCAATCTGTGGACCTTTTTTGTTGAGCTTAAAGAAATAGGAGAAAAAATTCCTGGTATGAGTTACCCGAATTTAATTCACAGTGAAGGTGAGGTACCCGAAGAAGCTCCAGAAAAAATATTTGATGTAGAAGAAACGGACTCTTTTGATCTTGAAAACGAGGGTTTAGAGGAAGAAGATGACGACGATCTTTTGGAATATGACGATGGTGATTTCTACTAAAAAAAATCATGCATGTTCACTTTCTCATAATTGAAACGAACAAAATTTAATGCAGCACACATCAAATCACCCATGGAGTTACTTTCTAAAAAAGCCTTGTCTTTCGTGAACTTGTAAATTTCTTTTTTAAGCCTTTTTAAGTTAATTTCTGAGGAAATACAATCGTCTTTCATAATATCCAAAATTGTACTCAAACGATTTCCAGAACTGATGATCCGACGTGCCACTATGGATCGTTCTTCAATTTTGTATTGGATAATGGAATCGTGAGTGAGTTTGGTACGGACCAAATCCATGATTGGAATATTTTCTTTAAAAAACTGAGGACGATAAACAGAAAGCTTTCCTTCAAAAGATTGCTGATCGAAATCTATTGGTCGAATTTTATAAACTACTTGATCAAAATCATGTGTGGGCACAACAACGTAGTTATAGGCTCGCATATCACCTAGTAACCGAATCATACTCCGCTCATTAAACTTAACGTATTCTTTTGCGATTTGTGCTTTTTCTGAAGCAGTACATTGAGGTAAAAACTCCTTGATAAAAGTATCTCCTGGGATTCCCGCAATATGTTCCTCAATTAGGGTGTTATCGTTCACTAAATAATTTAAATTATAGGGAGACAACATGTGTTCGTATTCCAAACCGTAAATACGCGAAGCATCTGTTTGCTTGATGTAATAATAAGTGAAGTTATCGTTTAAAATATTTCGAATCTTAATTCGGAAAGGTTTTGAGTTTCCAAAAGTACAATAGTCGATAGCATCCACATTCAAATATTGAATGCCCGACTCATTCCCATCAGAATGCAACAGTGTATAGATTTTTTTCAGATTGTAATCAATCTCACGACGTTCTGTATCTGAATAATATACGCTTACCCAAAGAGTGTCCTGATCGTTTTTGTCATAAACAACTACAGAACCCGAAAAACGAAGGAGATCGGAGTAATAAATGGGTGTATCCACCCATCGATCGTAAGACTTTAAAAAGTTAGCCAGCTCTTTTATAATGGGATAAAAAGGCTTTTTTTGGGAAATTAATTTTTCTTCCATACCCTCATTTCTTCAAATGTACTTATCTTTTATGTAACAAAACAGCACCACTGTCGTTATATTAATATGTCAGAAATCCTACTTCAACTTGATCAATTAAGTAAAAACTTTGGTTCGATAAAAGCAGTTGATCAACTTTCACTCACTCTAACGAAAGGTAAAGTTTACGGTCTTTTAGGACCCAACGGTAGCGGAAAATCAACTACTTTGGGTATGATTTTAAACGTAATCAATCCAACTCAGGGAAGTTTTGAATGGTACCAGGGAAGGCTCAGTACCCATGAGGCTTTAAAAAAGATTGGAGCCATAATAGAACGACCCAACTTCTATCCGTACATGAGTGCATTTGAAAACCTAAAACTGATTTGTAAAATCAAAGAATGTCCCTATGATTCTATAGAAGAAAAATTGACTTTAGTTGGACTTTGGGAGCGCAGAAACAGTAAATTCAGCACTTATTCCCTTGGAATGAAGCAACGCCTTGCCATTGCTGCGGCGCTTCTAAATAATCCTGATTTGCTTATCTTAGACGAATCTATCAATGGCTTGGATCCAGAAGGCACTAACCAAATCAGGAAACTCATCAATACCATTTCAAAAATGGGAACCACCATACTATTGGCTTCCCACCTATTGGACGAAGTAGAAAAGGTTTGCGATGAAGTAATCGTTCTCAAAAAGGGAGTAAAATACTATCAAGGTCCATTGGATGCAATTACGAATTCTTTTGGTTATTTTGAAGTTAAAGCAACTGACCCAAAAGCATTAGAAGAAAAACTAATCACTCTTGACCCGGTCAAAGAAGTCCAAAAAGAACAACATTTGCTTGTCGTTTATTTAAAGGAGGAACTGAGCGAGGAAAAACTCTTTAAGGAGCTTGTAGCTGCTGAACTTGTGATCACTCATTTTATTAAAAAGCATCCCTCCCTGGAAACACAATTTTTAACCCTAACCCAATAAGATGCGCCTACTTTCAATCGAATTATACAAACTTTGGCACAGCAACATTTCAAAAGTTCTCATTTTTGGGTACTTCATATTGATTTTTAGTGTAGCCATTTTAAGTACCATAAAAGTTGAGATAGGGCCCATTAATTTTTATTTGGCAGAACAAGGCATCTTTAATTTCCCTTACATCTGGCACTTTAACACTTTTATGATCGGGTTGCTTAAACTCTTTTTTGCCATCATTATCGTGGCGATGGTGGGTAATGAATATTCATATAAAACCTTGAAACAAAATCTGATCGACGGATTGAGCAAAGGGGAGTTTTTATGTTCAAAAATTTATGCTATACTGACTTTTGTAGGAGTATCTACGCTATTGGTTTTCCTCATTTCGTTAATACTTGGGGGGATCTACTCGGATTATAATGAGATGCAAATTATATTTTCCGATCTGGAATACCTCCTAGCCTATGCGGTTAAACTTTTTGGTTTTTTTAGTTTTTGCTTGTTTTTAGGCATTTTAATCAAACGATCTGCTTTTGCATTGGGTTTTCTAGCTTTATGGCAAGTGGTTGAGGGAATTCTCTTTGGTCTGATGAAATGGAAATTGTCTGACCTGATCCCGAGTCTAACTGCTGAACAACTGTTCCAATTTTTTCCACTTAACGCAATGGGCAACCTTATTAAAGAGCCTTTTTCTAGGCTTTCTGCTATTCAAAACATAGCCGATCAGATTGGTGATGGCTTTGAGAAAGACTACAGTATATCCATTTTGAGTATTCTCATTGTGTTGCTCTGGTCTGCTTTATTTCTATGGTGGTCCTACCTGCTTTTGAAAAAAAGGGATTTGTAAAGAATCTATACCCACTCTGATTTTCCTATTTTGTATTTTTACCTCTTCAATCAGCTTTATGGAATTTCAACTAGTTTCTGATTTTAAACCCACAGGGGATCAGCCGCAGGCAATTGCTGAAATCGTTTCTCAGTTTCAACAAGGAGATCCTTATGTTACCTTACAAGGGGTTACCGGATCTGGAAAAACCTTTACTATGGCTAATGCAGTAGCTGAACTTAAACGTCCTACTTTGGTTCTAGCTCATAACAAAACACTTGCTGCGCAGCTGTATTCTGAGTTCAAACAATTTTTTCCAAATAATGCTGTGGAATATTTCGTATCCTACTACGATTACTACCAACCCGAAGCCTATATCCCGACTACAGGAACTTATATCGAAAAAGATTTGTCGATCAATGAGGAAATTGAAAAACTTAGACTCAGCACTACCTCTTCCCTGCTTTCTGGTCGAAGGGATGTACTGGTAGTAGCGTCCGTGTCTTGTCTCTATGGTATTGGAAATCCAGCAGAATTTGAAAAAAATGTCATTGAGTTGGAACGCGATCGTATGCTCCCGCGTACAAAGCTTATGCACCGCTTAGTCCAAAGTTTGTATTCGCGCACTACTGCAGAATTTAATCGTGGGAACTTTAGAGTACTGGGAGACGTAATTGATATTTTTCCAGGTTATGCAGATGTGGCATTCAAAATTCATTTTTTTGGAGATGAAATTGAACTCATCGAAGCATTTGATCCCATTACCAATCAAAAAATAGAACAATACGAAAAAGTAAACATCTATCCTGCCAACATCTTTGTCACCTCACCAGAACTCCTTCAAAATGCAATCCTTCAAATTCAAGAAGATCTTGTCAAACAGGTCGATTATTTCAAAGAAATCGGCAAATTTTTAGAAGCAAAACGCTTGGAAGAACGAACCGAATTTGACCTTGAAATGATACGGGAGTTAGGTTACTGTTCTGGAATAGAAAATTATTCTCGCTATTTGGATGGTAGAGCTCCCGGAACCCGTCCTTTCTGTTTGTTGGACTATTTTCCCAAAGATTATTTAATGATTGTGGACGAAAGCCATGTGACCATTTCTCAGGTACATGCTATGTACGGTGGCGATCGAAGCAGAAAAGAAAATTTAGTCGAGTATGGCTTTAGACTTCCAGCGGCTATGGACAATAGGCCCTTGAAGTTTGAAGAGTTTGAAGCACTACAAAATCAGGTCTTATATGTAAGTGCTACACCCGCAGATTACGAGTTGGAAAAAACAGATGGTGCTTTTGTAGAACAAATTATCCGACCCACAGGACTGCTTGATCCTATAATTGAGGTTCGTCCAAGTCAAGACCAAATCGACGATTTAATCGAAGAAATACAAACCCGAACTGAAAAAGACGAACGTACACTAGTCACCACACTCACCAAAAGAATGGCGGAAGAACTTACCCAATATCTAAGCAGGGCACAAATTCGCTGTCGTTACATCCACAGTGATGTAGACACCTTAGAACGTGTTGAAATTATGCAAGATTTGAGAAAGGGGCTTTTCGATGTATTGATTGGTGTCAACCTGCTTCGTGAAGGCTTAGACTTACCCGAAGTTTCTTTGGTAGCTATACTCGATGCTGATAAAGAAGGATTTTTGAGATCCAATCGCTCTTTAACCCAAACTGTAGGACGTGCTGCAAGAAACGTAAATGGAAAAGCCATTATGTATGCGGACGTTATTACCAAAAGCATGCAAAAAACAATTGATGAAACCAATTATCGAAGAGATAAGCAGAATGCCTACAACAAAAAAAACAACATCATACCCAAGGCATTAAATAAATCTTTGGATAGTGCTTTGGCTAAAAACTCCATAGCAACACTAGCACAAGAACGCGAGGAACGAAAAGTCGCAGAGGCTGAAAAAAGATACCTGACCAAACCTGAAATAGAAAAGAAAATACGCGAAACAAGAAAAGCAATGGAGGCTGCAGCGAAATCTTTGGACTTTATTGAAGCTGCTAAATACCGTGATGAGATTAAAAGTTTACAGGAACAGCTTTAAAAAAATATTAAAACTAAAGTCATTACCTCTCATCCCTTTTAAAACAAGTACCTTTTTAAAATGAAAAAAAATCAAATTCTTTTGGTACTTATTTTTAAAAGTATTTCTAATTGTTTCTACGGTCAAGAGATCAATGCTATTGTCAAAGACAGTCTTTCTCTGGAGCCTGTTCCCTTCGCCAGCATCTATTTTAAAAAAGGGAAGGGTGTAATTACCAATGAAGAAGGTTTTTTTCGTATGCAATACGATTCGTTAATTCCAAAATCGGATTCCCTCTTTTTTTCCTGTATGGGCTATAAAACCATTGGTTTTCCCTTAGAACAATTAAAGGACGGTGTTGTCTATCTTCCCTCCCAATCCATTGCTTTAAACTCGATTGTCTTATCCAACAAAAACATCA